>Ga0196899_1001969_pt1 | contig 9800 bp, 22 predicted proteins | sample VirMetDEL_Sep_01_FD_169095 | JGI IMG/M metagenome (GOLD analysis project Ga0196899, IMG submission 169095) | Aqueous microbial communities from the Delaware River and Bay under freshwater to marine salinity gradient to study organic matter... | ecosystem: Environmental > Aquatic > Marine >... | reverse complement strand
GTCGGGGGACAGAGGCTTTGTCAGAGAAAAAGCCAGAGGGAACCATAGTTCGATACCAGTTGCCGTCGTGCTCCCAATAGGCATACCAATCTTCCCAAAGCAGCCACCCCGTTTTACCGTGCCCCAAGTGGCGAACCTCTACCATTGGGTCTGTGTTTTCGAAAGTCATTGTATCACCTCTTTCACTCCTTCAGCGATCGCAATGAAAGGAAACTCTCTTTTGGCTTTGAAAGTCTTCCCTACTAAGTCTTCAGGCTGTGTATCTTCAGGAAAGTCACCGCTAACCATCAGGTCAACTAGCCGATAATGGCCTTCGCTGTCTTCAACTCGGTGAGCTCGTTGAGCTTTTTCGTAAGAAATCACCTTGTATTTCATTATGCTTCTTTGGGTTGCTGGACGGCTTTCAACAACGCTGCCTTCACTTCGCACATTAGCTCGTATTCCCGGTTATTCCTCCAACTAGGGCACCAATCTTGTCTGAGGATATACTGCTCAACATCTCTCAACACCCTCGCCCGTTCGGCTTTGATCGCTGCGGCGTGGTCTTGTTCCTTCTCTCGTAACAAGAACGTTTCCAAGCTCAACCCCTTGGGCTCCTCATCGAATAGCGGGTCAGTTGTTGGGTGGTCCTCAGCAAACCAACACTCGCGGCAAATCCATTCGCCTGCTATCGGCTCCCAGAATAGATCATTAGGTCTTTTGCAATTATTCTCATCGCACGTATTGCAGAGATAGAACGCTTCGGGCATGTCAGGTTTATACTTTTCGATTTCGTTGGTCATTGTGTAGTGATCCTTTCAAAGTGAGCCCCGATCTCTCGGTTATAATCAGATGAATGTTTCCTTCTGGCGTTATACCCATCAGTGAAGCCCCTGGAGTAAGCCTCGTTCAACTGTGCTGACTGCTGCTCTCGTTGAGGGTTGAAAGATGCTGCATCACCGAAGCCCCGAAGATAGGCTTTTGCCATCTGCCGTCTAATGTCTGCTGCTGTTGGTTGGGCAATGCTCATCTCACTTCCTCCACTTTCTTGCCGCAGTTCGGGCAGTAGTCATCACTAACGACAGCTTTAGCGCCACACTCTCCCCACCAGGCGGATAGACCCAACGATTTGTCATGCTTCAGTTTCCACCGACACCGCCCCGCTAACCGCTCGTGGTGGGCGATAGCTTGGGCTTTGGTGTTGGCGGAGATGCTGTATCCACAACTAGAGTAGCAATGCAACGTCGGCCAACCGTCATGGCCATCTTCTGCTAGAGGGCTTTCAGGAAAGGTGACTTTGCCCCCGCAGTTGGGGCATGGAGACCGCTTGTCACTCATTCGACCCCTTTCCTTCGAAGTGTTTGATTGCTGCCCTGAAGATGGCCTTGATGTTGGTCCAATCGATTAACACCTCATACTGAAAGTATCCCTGACCGGAACAGTCCTCACAGCCGTCCCCGTCACACTCCGGGCAATGTTGGGTAGAGGCAGTCGAAAACTCTCCTAATAGCGCTGCCTTAGCCCCGTTCTCGGCAGTAAGCTCTCTTGGCACCCTCACCGTGTCTTGTGCGCCGGGCGGTTCGGGAATGCAGTAGTGGGTGACGTCTAGCACCTCATACCCTAAGCGGAAAAAGTGACCGCCAACAAACTGAGCCTCTCGCCACGCTTTAGCGCCCTCATCCCAAACCAGAACATTCTCTCCCTCATCCGGCCAAGTCGCCTTGTCGTCGGGGTCAAAGGGTTGCCAGTCGTTCATTCCGCCGCCTCCCGCGCTTCCCAGCCTTTGCGCCAGGATTCTCTAAACACCGTCCAGATGAGGCTGTGCTCGTCGTTGTGTGAGCAGTAGGCGCTAATCCGGTTTTTCGCCCACCACTCCCGAAAGTCTGTTTCCCAAATTTCTTCCATCTTTTCTCCTTATGTTCTATCCCGCATACTTCGCGTTTATGTGTTGGGTCTAATAACCCGCTACCAGTCCACCGTAGGATTGCCAGCATCGCCTAATCGCTTATTGGCCTTTTTCAGTTGCAACATCACACCCTCTAGTTGCGATTCCAGGTCTTTGATCCGCTCGCTCTGAAGCATGTCGGCGTGCTTCTCCACTATGGCGGCGCGTAGCTTTTGGGCGTCGGTGATGTGGAGCTTTCCATGGATCACACTTGCCCAAGGCTCCCCTTTATCAATGCCAATCGCCACGTATCTATCAGAGTCGCATTCGAATAACGCTTTGGCACATTCCTCGTCGCCTTCCAACACTGCCACCAGTAGTTGACGTGCTCTAGAAACAGACTCTTCGGTTAACGCGAGGGGAGCGTTATCTTCTAGCCATTGGTAGTGCTGGTCAAACACCTCTGACATAAAGCTGTCTAACTGCTTTTTGAACTGCTCCTTATTGGCTTTAACGAAATCGTCAATAGGCTTGTCGCGCTCCTCGTCTGTCTCGTATTCTCCTAGTTGTTTGCTTAGTTCGCTCATCTTCTCCCTTTCTCCATCTCTGCGATCAGTGCGTCGGCGAGGTCTACAGCAGCCCGAACTATCTGCTCCTCTTCGGATGAGGCGGAGCAGTCAGGGGAAGCCAATAACCCCGCCATCGCCTTAGCGGCGAAGTATTCCCGCTTGGTGAGGCCGTGCCGCCAGTCGCCCCCTAGAAACTCTGGCCTGGTTGGATACGCTGGTTCGTTTGCTATGCTCATTTCACCAACTCCGCTGCGTATTCTACACTGTCCAACAGCCGCAGTAGCAGCTCGTTTGCTTTTGTCTTTAGCTCTTCGTTCATTGCTTTTTCTCCTCTACCGGTTTCCACGCTTCTGGTTCGTCCATCACATACCTGTAAATCTCGTCGTCTGCACTGGCCCAACCTGAGCCAAGCCTGGGGTAAGCCCCATCATTTCCGTAACCCGCTCAGGTCCGGTCATCTGACCAAAAGACCAAGTATTCCCCGTCATCATACTTCCCAATCACCTCGGTCCCGTCTCTAGGTGCCTCAGCCATCGCTCGCCAGTCGCTCATTGCTTTTTGTCTCCTTCTTTTGGTAAAAACTCCTCTGTGAACCGCAACACAGGTTCAGTGTTCATTTGGTAAAAAAGATGGGCCGCGTCTGGCCAAATCATAGCCCCAGCAAACGGAATACTTCGGAACCAGGCGGCGAAAACCTCCCCGCCCTCTACCTGTTTAACGATGTGGAAAGCTAAACATCCCTTAGTGCCGCAAACGTCTCCAAACGACGTTTGATCGTATAGCTCCCCCCTGACCGCTCTGGCAATTTCAGCCTTGTCTTTGTCGGTTATTTTAGGGACGGGTAAACCAACAAGGGCATCTCTCAGGTTGGCACCTTCCAGGTTGGCACCTCTCAGGTTGGCGCCTCCCAGGTTGGCATCTCAATTCGGGGCTTTCTCTCGGCTCTCCGATACGTATGCATTCCAGGTTTCCGGGCCTTTTTTAATCTGTTCGTAATGTTCCTCGTTCACTTTGTCTCCTTTTCGTTGCCTGCTCTCGGGTCTGGGTAGCGGTGCCAATTAGTTGCCATCACCAGCCTTCTTTAGTTCATCCGCCCGCCTCACTTCCTCTGCCATCGCATCGACGATGCTTTCCTTTTCGTAGCTGTAGCCAAGTAGTGCTCTAATGCAGAGCCCTACCGCTGTTGCCGCATCCCCAGTGTCAATAGCGTTCGATACTTCAGACCGCCAATGCGCCTGCCCCTTCTCGTCTCCTTCAACTGTTACTTTCACTGCTTCCTCCCTCTAGCAATCCGTGCCTTTCTCGCCCTTACAGCTCGCCGTTTGGCCAGCTTCTCTGCGTGTCGGTCGGCCTCTATCTGCCAATCCTGCTGCACTATCTTCATTCGTAACCTCCTTTGCTTCTGCTTTGGTTCGTCTCTAAATCGCCATTCCTCCAGTGGGCTCCCCCAGCCACTTGCCCGTTTACCCTCTCCCATTGCGTTCTATGCCTCATTAACTCCTGGTAGCAGAGGCAGCCATCATCCCGGTAAGCTTCCTTGTGCTGGATATCCTCCTCCTGCTGCATCCAATCCAAATCCATCACTTGCCCCCCTTAAACCAGTGCGCTAAATCCACCGCAGCCATCAGCAACCCAAGCCCGATCAAAACCGGTAAAACTAGCTCGCCTAACAGCTGCCCAACCTGCCAAGATGGGTCAATCATCGGATTGGCCTTATCTTCTTCCAGGCTGTCTTCTCCTGCTTCTCAGCCTCTTTGAATAGCTGCCACTCGCAATCCTGGCAGATACTCATCTTGCCAATAGCCAGGAAATCCTTCTTGCAGCGGCTACACTTCTGTTTGTGGGGTGCTTTCATAAGGTGTCGTTACACCTAAAAGATTGCACTGGTGACTAGACACCGCAACCACTTTTATGGTATTTCTTTGGAAGTCGGTTAGAAGGGGGCTAGTTGTTGCTGTAGTCGGGGAAGTTTCTAAGAATACCCCAATTGGAGAAGTAGGGACCGTATTTGCTACTATTAGGCCGGTCAGCAAAGTAAATCTGCTTAGCCGTAACAAGGTCGATCGGCAGCAAATACCAGTGACTGAGAGGGGCGAGAAAGCAGGCTAGAATGTCGATCTCACTGCTGGTGTAACTCTTCTTATTCCACCTCTTAACGGCAATCTTGTAGTCCCCGTGGTGCCGGCTAAAGGTGCTTTTGATTTGCACTCGGCACAAAACCCCTTCCATCTCTGTTATGCGGTCGTAAGGAGCCTGCCCGCAAAGTGGCATCGACACCCTGTAACCGCGCTTCATTGCCTCAAATGTGAAAACTTGCTCCGCAACAATGCCGCTGTAGGCTATGTCCGCGCCAGGAAGGGGGCCTTTTGTTGGCTGTGATTTTTGTGGGAAACCGTCAAACAAGGCTTGCTGTAGCGGATCGGCTGACCGCCCCGCCCCCTTGTTGCAGATTTCCACATTCTGTAAGCCATTCACAGCCAACGCTTTACAGAAGTTTTTCGCACAATATCTATTATCTTTAGTTGGAGCTATTTTCCTCCACAACCTGCTGCACATCAATGCTTTGTGGCTGCTGCTTAGGTGCAGCTGAGGGTAGGCTATCGATCAGATCATTGATGCTGGCCGTCTCATTGACATTGATCTGCGTAACGTGCAGGTGTTGGGGGGCTTGTGACTGGGAGAGCTTCTCAATTTTGTCCGTTACTACAGCTGTGCTCACGGCTAAATCTTTGTAGCTGATCTTATCCCTCAACTCAGGGTCGTCCATCATCTCCACCATCCGATCCAGGCTCTGGTGGGCATTCTTTTGCAGCTTAGCTGAGAGGGCTGTGATGCCCTTCTGCATGCTCTCGTCCTGCATCATAATGCGGTAGACAGTAGTGTGGCTGCAACCAGCAGCCTCTGCTGTCCCTCTGATGCTCATCCCTAGCTGAAGCATCTTAACGATGGCCTTGTATCGCTCGGGGTCAGCCTTCTCAATGGCATTGCTGTCCATGTCTTTGAGCTGCTCGCTGGTGAGCCTTGTCCATTTAGCTGCTGACGGCATAATCTTTTGCTTGTGGTTGGCTAAGTCCTGGCCCTAACCGGTCTTCTGGTGGCATTCGATATTTCACTTCAAACAGGTCGATTAGGAAGCTGAGCATTTCCTCGTCCAAGAAGTGCATAGGCCCCTTAGAGAACTCGCCTGCTACAGCCCTCTCAACCACTTCCCTTGCCAGTGCGGCCTGCAAAGCTGACCGGTAATACCCTATCTTAAAAGACGGAGAGAGAATGGTTGATAAGAATTTCCCTACATCCTGCCTGAAGGTGACGCCTTTCAGGCCCCATTTACCCCTCGGTGAAGCCCCTCTGTTGTAATTATTCTGCCTGGTTGTTGCTATCCGAAGATTAGATCGGCGATTGTTTAGCCCGTTGCCGTCGATGTGATCGACAACCATTCCAGCAGGTGCTGCCATCACAAGCCTATGCATAGAAATGGTTCTGCCTTTAGTTCCTGACTGAGCATACTTCAGATCAGATCCGAGGACGCCCTTCAGGCTCCAGGTGTAGCCAGCCACTATTTGCAAGTCATCGTCATCAACAAAGGCATACTCCTTGCCGGAACAAGGGATCGCTGTAGATGTGGCGTCGGGCTTGTAGGTTTGCAGCTCGCTGTTCGCGGAATGCTTAAACCTTTTTTTCTTATAGCCCTTCGCCATCCTACATCTTCCCCATCACTACCCGACGTAAGTCGTCCACACTCTCCGTCTGCACAAAGAGGCCGCAGCCAGGGTTGAGGCACTCCAGCTTCGGCTTACCGTTGCCCTGATCGCTAGCAGTCTCAACGCCTGCTTCCTTGTCTGCTTCATCGCCTAGGTCATAGACACGGGCATCCTGTCGACACAGTGGGCAGGTAACAGTCTTAGCGCTCATCTGGTTTAATGATCGTATCCAGCTCTAAGCGAATCTCAGCCTTCCTTAGCCTGCACCAATTAAAGCCCTCCTGGGCTAAGTGATGGCGGATAGGTGTTGGGAGCTGGATGCAGGACGTTGAGCTGTCCGTAGCAGCAACATTCAACTGCGATTTCAGCTTGTCGATTTCCTCCAAATCGGCTAGCAGCAAACCTGCTTTGTGATATTCTTTTTCAGTAATCATTCCTCAACAATCTCCACCCACTTCAGCACCTCTTCGGCTAGCTGTTTGAGAGCTTTTCTTTTGGCGTTATGATTCACCCCACTCCTTCTTGCCCTCTTTCAGCTCTTCCTTAACGTAGTCTCGCAGTGCCTCTCTTGCTTGTTCTGATGTCATATCCCTAGAATCTGTTTGGCTGCCTTAATGTCTGCTTGCAGCGGGGTTAGTGTCTTGTCTTGTTGATGGATCTCTTCTGACAGTTGCATTCCTCGGCAGACCGAATCCCAACCCTGGCTGATGACCTGCTGACAGTACCACCTGCCCTGCTCCTCGGTCTCTGCACTCAGTAGGTCTTTGAATTTCATTCCTTATTGTCCCTCCATCCGAAGCTGGTTGAAGCGATCCCTAGCCCTGTTGCCAGCAGTAGAATCTTAAAGCTATCCCACTTAGCTTTGACATCATCCAGATTGGTTAGCATGCAGGCTGCCACTAGGCAGACACAGCAGAAGACAAGCAGAAGGATGCTGAAGCGTTGGCTGTTCATTGGTTTGGCAGGTCGCGGCGGGAGTCGAACTCGCATCTAACAGTTTTGGAGACTGTCGCTTTACCAGTTAAGCTACGCGCCTGTTGATTGTTCACTGTGAGTTGTCCGGTAATCCCGGACTACTGAGTTGCATTGATGACACCCCAAGTCTCAACCACTGCTTCTGCGTAATGGCGGAGAGAGGAAAAGTTTTCGATGGTGTAATCAGCTTTGATCTCGCCCCACTTCTGCTCGCTAATATGATCCTCATCAGCTGGCCCTGGCTTCGTAATCAGCACAACCTTGCCTCCCTGATCCCGGATCCATTCCGCTTCGAAGGGGTAGCGTAAGCCTGTTACAATGGTGGTCTTGTCCGGGTCCATTGCATCTAAGACTGGCTTCATCCGATCAAACCAGTAGTAGTTCCCTTGCAGATCCTTGGCTGCCTCACCATAAGCCTGGTAAACCCTCCTCGCCTGCTCTTTGGTTGCACCTTCCAGCCCCGGTAAGGCAGAACAATCAGCGAGGATACAATCAGAAGTCCCCACCCGCTGCACCGGCTTCAGCCTTGCCTTCAGCACATTGTAGAAGGTGTCCTTACCGACGCCTTTTGCCCCTGCGACTCCTATTAGCTTCATACTCATTCAGATACTTCTCTAACTCCTTAGCGTTCTGCTCTACTTCTGCCTTATCCGCGCCGACGAACGGCTTGTTGAATGTCTTGCCGCTGCCGGCTGTTCCCCGTTGCAGCCGTGGCCCGGCCCAACTGTCCATCCCGTAGGCTTTCGCCCAGATGCGGTAGCCGTCTTCGTAAGGCTTTACGCTGGTTGTCCACGGCTGATGACTAGACACCCTAGTTCCAAAAGATCAGGTCAATCTGATCTGATGACTGAGGGATGAGGTAGGCAGTTGAGGCTGGGTAGAGCGCGCAATCGCCAAGGCAATCCATCATCAACGCCACCTCATCAAACACAACGTCTGGCTCCTCATTGCTCATAATCACAGGGTGACTATACACCACTTTCAAAACCTTCGCAGGGTAAATCTTCGAAAATCTGATTGTGCTTTGTGAACTTCACCGGAGCAACTCCCTGACCTCCGTTTCGGTTCTTCTCAATGCAGAGGCTCAGCATCCCCTCGCTGTCCTGCCAGAGAAAGCTTACCGTGTCCGAGTCCTGCTCAATACTTCCCGACTCGCGCAGATCGCTCAGCCGTGGTTTGCTCTCCCGCTTCTCAATGTCGCGGTTCATCTGGGCCAACACCATCACCGGCACATCGCATTCCATTGCCATCTGCTTCATTGCTTTCGACACTTCTGACACCTCCTCTTCCCTGCCCCTTGTCTTCCTGCCGGATCGGTAGAGCTGGAGGTAGTCCACCACCACCAAGGCGAGGCCACTACGAGCAACCTTACGGGCATACGATCGCATCTGACGGGCATTGATGCTGGGATCGTCGACGATGGTGATGGGCAGCTTTGAGATCTTACTGAGCGATACGAAAAGGCTCTTCTCATCGCTGGCCCACTTGTTCTCCAGGTAGCTCTGAACATCCACCTTAGAGTCAATCGCCAGCAGCCTGGCCTGGTATTCCCTCGCCTTCATCTCAGCTGTGAAGACCAACACCCGCTGATCCTCTTTGGCCGCCTTTAGGGCGAGGTTAGCGGCGAGGGCAGATTTACCGAAGCCAGGACGACCAGCAACGGTGTTCATCGTCCCCCGCTTCAGTCCGCGCAGAACCTTGTCAATGCTGTTGATGCCCGTCTTCAGGCCCACCACAGTCTGATCGCCGGCCTTATCCAGCACATCGCACAGCTCTCGCCAGCCTTCCTTGGTGTTGTCCTGCACGTCAATGGAAGCCCCTGAGACTTTCAGTAGGCCGGCCTCAATTGCTGCCACCAGCTCTTCTGCGGGAACGTCCTGCCTTGCCTGGGCATTCACTGAGCTGCAAAGGCTCCAAACCTGGTAGCGAGCGGCAACGTCCTTCACCCGTGGCAACCAAAAGTTCCAGTTGGAGGCAATCGGTGCCTTATCGGCTAGGCCGGCCAACCACATCGGTTCCAGTTCCTGGTGCTCACGGTTAATCGCAACCATAGTCACCTCGTGCTTTGCCTCTAACAGCTTCTCAATCGCGTCCCATGCCATGCGGCACTTAGCGTCAACAAAGCTGTCCTGGGTGATTCCCGACTCCTGGATGGCCACTGAGCTGCCCAGTAGAGCGCAACCCAGCAGCCCTTCCTGGGCCTCAACATCGATGTTAGGAGCTTCCATCAGTCAACCATTTCAGAAGGGAAGTGGCTGCGAGCCCAATCGTATTTGCTCAACCAGTCGTAGTAAGCAGCTCGCTGCACTTCCCTTTCCGGCTCTGGCAATGAGCTGCTAATGGTTGGCATCGGAGGAATGGGCTTGCCGTCAATCACCCGCCAACCATCCGCAACCTGTTCGGGGGTGAGAGGGCTTTTATGAAGGGAAGGCTTTGAAGGTGAAGCTTCTGCTAGGTAGCCCTCAAACTTCGTCCTGTTGAAGATCGTCTCTGGCCGAAGATACTTCGCCATGTCGGTTCCGTTCCATTCGGATGCCTTTAGGTCAATCACCGACTTAACGGCTTCTAGGTTGCTTTCAGCAATCCTTGCCTCTAGGTCTGAACGGTAGACGTTTTGGAATGCTTTACCTGCCTTCTCATTTAGGTGGCTAATAGCTGCTTCTGCGTCAGCAGAAGGGACACTATTCTTAC
>Ga0196899_1001968_pt1 | contig 9801 bp, 10 predicted proteins | sample VirMetDEL_Sep_01_FD_169095 | JGI IMG/M metagenome (GOLD analysis project Ga0196899, IMG submission 169095) | Aqueous microbial communities from the Delaware River and Bay under freshwater to marine salinity gradient to study organic matter... | ecosystem: Environmental > Aquatic > Marine >... | reverse complement strand
GTCAAACACTTCGCTCTTTTTAAGAACCTCGACTTGGTCAATCAGTCCTGCTTGATAGAACTGCAAGTAGTAGTCAAGTAGGGCAAAGCGGTTTGTTGGTAGGGTAGACCCACTAATAACGCGGATGTCCACATTCATGGCCTGCAAGTCATTGAACTTGCCGATCACATTACCATAGTCATCGTACTTCAAGACGTTGACCTGAGCAGACTGTATCTCCTTGGTCGAAGGATTGACAATACGCAAGACTCTTTCATCCGTTACGTATGCCTGATACATGCTGATAACAACACGGGCAAGCTCATTGAGCGATCCCTCGATGTCATCTAGCTTAGACTTCATTCGCCGCTGTGCGAACTCGTCCATTGCAAGCGTACCACGGAAGGTCTGAGGAGCCTGAGCTACCTCTCCTTGTTGCATGGCATAGAGACCGAGGATCATCTCGATCATCTGTATGTCACGCTGACTCTTATTGTAGAACTCGCTAGGAAGGGGAGTAGGTGCCACTACGGTAGGCGAACCCATTTCCGCCTCATACTCCTCAACCCAACGACCCGGCCGGTTTACCTTTGCTTCAAAGGCTTCCCGATCAAGAACAGAGCCGCGAGGAAGAAGCAACCCAACAGAAGCCGCGCTAGCGGCATGCGCGATGATCTTCGACTCGGTATAGTTGATCTGCTTTTGCAGGTCTCGTACGTGGAATACATCTGATGTAGGGAATGGATTACGATTGAAACCATTCATGATAGGCACAACGGGCGGCCTGTCAATAGGAAGAATGGCATCGTTAATCAGAAGTCCACCAACAGACGATATAACCTGATAGCGTACCTGCTTGTAGCTGAACGACTCGTAAGCAATGTTCTCTAACAGGTCACGCCGGATAGGCTGAATGAAGGATGTCGAGCCTGCTATCACGCCTTCGCCATCATGCTCTGCGCCAAACATTGGTATTGGCTGAGTAGGAGTACCATCTTCCATAGGCTCTCCCTGCATGAGGTGGAAGATGATTGGGTCTCCGGACTCCTCCTTGCCGGTTAGCTCCTTCGGCGGATTGGCCTCGCCTGACATCGCCGCCTGCGTAAGGAGCGTGAAGTACAACTCCTGCGCCTCAATGAGGTCATCGCCCATCGCCACGGCAACGCTTTGGTCGCCACCCTCGATAACAATTCCATAGCCATTCTTGAACTCCTTGTATTCCTCCTCACTGTAATACTCCATATTACCCGTGCCCTTATCAACAAGGCGGTAATACTTCTTGTGTACCTTAGTGAAGCGTTCAATTACTTCGTACCGAGGAGCGAAGCTATGAATTGCAGGGTCTCCCGATAGTGCCACCTCATTCTCCTGCGTATAGGAGCGGCTTGGCATCATCTCATCGGATGACTGCGCGGCATTTTTCAGGTTGATATCAGGGGCAATCTCCCTTACCTGAGACTCCGTCATCAAGTGACGCACAATAACGTGCTGTGCATCACGCCAATAACGATCCTTTGCATTAGGATCGCAGTACACACGCAGGGTTTCAACGTCCTTAATCAGGACATCTCCGTTGCCACCACCTGCATTAGGGTCGTAGTAAGCATACAGGACTCCACGACCCTTGACGTAGTAGTCGTCAATGGCCTGCTTCAAAGCATCCTTGCCACGGCTCTGCGTCCACGTATGCTCCAATAGCATGGTAGCAAGCCTAGCCAAATCAACATCAGAATCCTCTGCGGCAGTAGCCATAAAGCGAGGATCATTCGTCGTAAGGATTGACTTGGCCTGCTCTACCTTTGGGTGGATAACATTGTGAACCATCGCGGCCTGACCACGACGTTCTAGCTCACGCTTCTGCTCTCCCGTCCACTGCTGACCATTGCGGAACTCATCGTCCGACATGGCCTGCTCCGACCAATTAGAGAATCCATTCTCGGATTCATACTCGCGAAGCAAGGTCTCAGAGATAACGACCTCCTTGTTCTTCTTCTTCCCGTTAGGGAGACTGCCGGACTCTCCTTGTCGGCTTTGATAAACGGATAGAGCCATTACCACTTAACCTTATCTGCCCAATAGGCGGCGGACATTTTGCCTTTCTTGATGTTCTTTGCGTGGCGAGCCTTAAAGCTAGCACGCTTCTTCTTCATTGCCTCGCTTTCTCCTGACTTAGGCTTGCCTGCTGTCTTAGCACCCTGCTCACCAAAACGAATAAGCTTAACCTTATCACCCTCCTTGGCAAGAACGGCATGGCTCTTCTTGGAGTGACCCGGTGTACGCTTCGGCTTGTTGTAGCCTGAAAACTTTTCTCCCCTGTAATCTATCGCCATGATGCTAGTGCTTGTGGTGACTGACCGCTGTAAATGTCCACTTCCATATCGGCAATGTCCCCCATCTTATTTCGTATCTTTTGCTTGTAGTCTGCTACTGTGCGAACCCGTGCGCCCCATCGACGTATCCCACGCGGATTGAAAGTAGCCTCATTTGCGGCAAGCACACTTGCGGGAAGAACGTCCTCTATTGGATCATCGTCATTTGCCCGAAATAGCGTACCGGAATCTCCGAGTCCAAGCATATGTACAATATAAAGGTTGGCCGCCGTAGGGGTAATCCCGCGATTTGCCGTACGTCTTGCGTCGTCATGAATCAGTGCCCTGCCATATACTACCTGCGCATCAGGGTCTTTTTGCATCTGCTCGAACGTAATGTTCTTGTATGGAGAATCATCGGGAATCAGCCCTTCCTGAACAAGACCAAATGTTGGCTCTGTCATGCCATATAAGCCGGAGGCCGTTTGGCCCTTTTGCCTTTGTCTAGCAAGAAAGTTTCCTGACGACTCGGTTTGAATAACCTGATTTTCGTAGTCATCAAATGATACTAGGCGAGGCCTCTCTGCTTCTACCTGAGCCGTGGCGAGTGTCGCGGGTGGGACGACGTAATTAGTTAATGGCACCCCCATGTAAAAACGGCCCTCAGTAATAGGAGATTGAAGGTCGGGGTCATCAGCAAACCGATCTTTGTACAGAGTCCGAACATCATCGCTTAGTGTATCGTCTTTTATTCCGGTACGGAACTCCGCATCAGCCCTCATAAAATTTACAAGGCCACGGAGTCTTTGCCGGAAATCTTCATCATGACGGGGATCGTCCCCCTTGCTTGTAAAGGAAGCCATTATTTACGATTCCTTTTCTTGCCTGTCGGCGTTGTTGACCATGTAATACTTGTCGGCTTTCCTGCCCTTGGCTTTCCCGATGATCGCTTCTTTGAAGTCATACGCTTCTTTTCGGAAGCACTCATAGTCGATGCCACAGCCTTCGGGCGACATGCAGGATAACCCCTTCCAGACCCCTTGGTCGCACTGCTCCTTCCGCACGGTTTTCCCGTAGACACGTCGCGCCAATCCTCCTTGTGCCATTTCCTGAGTCCGCCCTGATAAGCCATTACTTCCACTTACCTCCCATCTCCTTGTATCGCTTGGCGGCATAGCTATTCGAGTAAGCACTAGGGTGAACCTTGTACTTACTCTTCGCTTCTGCTAGCGACTTCTTCCAAAGAGAAGGATTGGTTGGTACCGGCTTCTTACTTTTTCTTTTTTCGGCCATAGCTAACTTTGGTGCCCTTCTTCTTGGCGGCGGCTTTTGCCATTGCCATTCCCTTTGCGGTATACGGGTATTCCTTTTTTCCTACCTTTGGCATGGTTCCTCTAATTTTGCGTGATAAGGCCCTTATAGTCTAAACTGTCATCCATGATCCCGAAGATCGTAGCATGCTATCACGTTGTGTCTTTCTTGCCGTGCTATCATGCATCGGAGGGTACGTGCGAAGGGTGGCATAGTACATCGCATCAAGCGTGTCATCATGCTGACCCTTGGGATATGCGGTAAGCTCCTGCTCTAACAATGTCATATCCGGCATCAGGTATACTTCGTCCTGCTCAAAATATGGTTGCATACCTTCCAATCGCATACTCTTGCTTGCACGGGGCTTTTCCCCGACAATGCCTCTGATCTGATACGACAACTGTTCCCTGAGCATCTCTTGATACCCGGTGGATTCAACACGCGTCCTGAGTGGCTTGTACCTTTCGTACGTCTGTATGGCTTTTTGGGTAACGACAGAAGGAGGCAGGCGATCAGCAACGTAAGGAAGAACAAAACGCTTGCAGTTTCCATTTTCTAGTACGCCGGTTCTTGCTACACACATAATCACGGTGCGGTCGCTTCGTGATGATGTCGTGCTAGCAGGGTCAAGTCCCATGAAAATGTTGACCGGAAGCACTAATGGCTTGTCTAGTTCCTTAAATGTTGCGTGCCTGTCGTCATGAGTGGACGCAATCGCGCTCATCTTGGTGATTTTGATAAACGCATCCGACCCATTCCACGATATATCCCCGTCATAGTGGCCCCATTGGCTGAATACGCGGTCGGTATCCGCCACCACCTCGCACATATACTCACGATAGAACACGGATATGCGGCCTGTTGCCTCATAACTCTCGCGCTCTCGCTCTAACTCCTCTATACTCCACTGCTCAGGCCACAAACTTGTGCCATCTTCCTTGATAGCAGAGTAGTGCATTGTACTCCACACGGGCATTCGGCTCAGTTCGTTGACCATTCCGCGCTCGTGCATGGGAGTACCAATTACCACGACCTTGCTCGGCCTATCGCGAGCCAAAGCGGGGACGAGTCCTTGCAGTAACCACCGCAAGTTGTCCTCCATGGCCTCGGGAGTCTTGGTATTGTTCTCATCCTCCGGGTCATCGAGCACAATAAGGCTTGGGCGCACCCCATATTTGTTAAGACCACGCACCTGTTGGCCTGTACCACGCGCAAGAATCGTCGTGCCATCACGTAATACAATCTCATCCCGCGTCCAAACCTTAGGATTTTTGGCCCAATCCCCAAATAGGCTACGAAAGTAAGGCGAATCCTCCAATACCTCCTTAATAGATGAGATGATGTTAACAGCATGGTACCTGCTCTTGGATGCTATCACCACAAACGACGGTCGTCTTGGCTGATCTCTATGTAAGTGTTCTACAAATATGTGCCACAAAGGGAAAAAGACACCCACCACAGACGTTTTTGCAAAGCCACGAGGGGCTACGATGTTTAGTCGATCTATTGTGGGGTCTTTAAGTCTGTCATCAATCTCGTAGTGAAAGCTCGGAGAGGGCTTCTTCGCCCACTTCGGCATAACAATGCGCCCAAAGTCCGTGACAGACCCGGCGCACATTTGCATTATCTCGTCTTTACTCGCCATCAGTAGACTCAGTTAGTTGAGCCTGCTTCTTTTCCTCTATCACATGAGACCACTGAACCTCCTCAACGGGTGCCATCTCTTGTCGTGACCGCTCTTTGACACCTAGATACTCCTCGGCCTCTCGTGAGATAGCAAGCAAGGCTCGCGCATCGTTCTGTTCAATGGCAATCTTGCGTGCATCTACAAGGCAATCAACAACAAATCCCTCGTTGAGGCCCTTCTTCCTGAGGATGTCTGATATTTCGTCCATAACCATGTTTCTAAAATGCGAGTTGTGGTGGGTATTGAAGTGGCCAATCGCCTCAGCCTTCCTGCCCTTGGATCTTGGTGATATCAGCTTGCCAACAATCTTGTCATCAGGTGCTATGCCCTGCATAAAGTAGTGTGCTGTCAAGCGTGCGGCAAAGCGAAGCCTCTCTTCCTGAGCCCTATGGTTAATCTTGTAGGTCAATATATTGCGTTCGTACTCCTCGTATTCGACGGGATCTCTCCTCGACAGCGAGAAGCCGCCAATCGGCGTACGTATCAGGTATCCCGGTAGGGAGTTCACCACATTTAAGGCGAAGCCGTCATCAAGTCGCGCCAACTGACCTCGGTCTGTGGCCTCTCTCCAATACACAGTCTCGACCTGCTCCGCCGCTTTCGGTGGATAGACATAGAAGTCACGCCCGTATAGCCGTCGTGGCACGGGAGTGTCCAAGTTTTTTACTACGTCAAGCGGTGTTTTGTGAGTAACTTTCATCTAGCTATTGAAACTTGTTGTTCGGTATACTATATTACAGACCAAGGGTTCAGCGAACGGACAACCGCCCTGCCAAACTTCGGCCTGAGATACGCCGTTGGATCAGATAAAATAAAATCCCGGTGGTAATGCCACATATTAACCTGACAACTACGATCAGGTTGCCGACTCAGAAATGAGTGCGCTTGGTACGATGGTGATCCATGCCACCCGGTGGAGGTACCCGTGACAGAAACTTCATTAGGCTCCGACGTTATCAATAGTCAACGTTCAAATTTTTTTGTATGTTGACTATCGGAGGTACCCGAAACTGTATCTTATTATCACCAACGTTATTAAAGGCATATGAAAACGATTGTCATCAAAGGTCTACTAGATCCGGATGCTATCACGCTACCCGACTTCGTAGACGATGCACTGATAGGAGTATCACCTGTAACAGGCAACGCAGTCTACGAGTATGGCAAAATCATGGAATGCCTAGAAGAGCATAAACAGTACTCCATGAGCGATGCTATCGCTTGGATAGAACAGATAGCACTACCGCTCTGCGAAGAGAAAGGAGGGCCGTTCATAGTTGCTATCATGAGACAAATCGACTAATGGAATTCGTACTAATTATAGAATGGTACTCGTCATACTATTTCCACCAATTAGTACTACCCCCGTATATGATCGACGTTGAGATAGTTTCAATCGAAATGTCGGGAGACTGTAAACGGGAGTGATGTAATATAGCCGCACCCCTTCGCGTTCGCGCGTGATAGCATTCGATCGCGTTCGATACTTTTCACTCGGATTACTTTCGTTTCGATCTTCACGAAACGTTCACTTGACAACGGTCACATACGGACGTATTCGCGTACACGCGTCGCGTTACGCGCGCGCGGTTCCTTGTTATTTTGGCTCCGCTCAGGTGCGCACGCGTCTACGAAATACAGCACGAATTGTCAACACCTACTCACGTTCAATCCGCTTTCTTCATACTATCCTAACAAATAACCCTATCGTTTACATGTTCAAAGTATGTAAACATGCACACAAACTCGTTTAATGATAACGAAACACCCGGATAACCAAGAAAAGCGTGATATCACACCACTTTTTTTGACCCCAAAAAACGGCCTTTTTGATACCGTATGGGCCGATTTGGTAGCATTCCCAAGAAAAACTTTCATCCGGATACAGAAAAACACTTGACGTAGGTCGTAGGGTGCCGTAAAATGGGTACAGATCGAATGATTGTTACTACTTAGTAACTGATTCGTGAATGTTCTTTCTTACATATCGTAGTCTAGCAAGCCTGAAAAGGCGGATATATCTACACGAGGTGCGGGCAAATCACGTCCAACCTATGTTCTTTCTAAGTCTGAAAACCGGTAGCGCCCAGAAAGCGCGAAAACGCTAGTGTCCGGTAGCCCACTTGTGGGCATATATCTAACCTACTACTACTCAATACAAAAGTAACTAGGGGGAAACTTACAAACCTTGGGATAGGTGTATCGAATGATACCGCCCGCGCGACTTATCAACGCGGGACGTGAAACCTGAAAATTCGGGGGTGAGGGGTGTTCTCCAATTATTGGAAAGGGCTGATAATCCGAGAAAATAGTTACGTAAAATACGTGAGCGAAATTGTTGCGGGGGTATAGGCCGGATTATGTTCAACTACAAGTGTGGCGGGGGGAGAAATACCCCTTCTTTAAGGTAGCGCGAGGTGCGGGTGTAGTGGGTGAAAACTACACTTACGGGTTCGACTCCCGTGCTACTTTCAACGGACAAACGTCCGTCTTATCTCTCATCATAAAACCGTAAAAATACCATGCGAAACCTACAAAATTGGGTCAATATCGAAACTGTAACGTCCTACGATGGGGTACGTGTATTCGTTCAAGATCAGGATGAATTCTATCTAGGCGCTGACGTGTGGCGCAAGCTACGCCGGATCGGCAAGGTTGTAAGCCGTGGGGGTGATCTGTTCATGCAACAGAGTGAATTTTCCAAGCTACAAGCCGCAGACGTACGATAATCTTAAACCGGAAAATACCATGCAAGCTACACAAGGGGCCGCAACGGCAGAGGACTTCGCAAGATGGCGATACCTAGCCAAATATTGCACCACAGAACAGCTACTTTCTATCGTGAAAAGTTGCCGCAAAGCCGCGCTCTATCAGCGGAACATCAACCCTATCCGCGAGGGCTACTGGGACGATCAGGCCTGTACCTACGCAGACGAACTCCGCAAACGATAATCTTAAACCGGAAAATACCATGAAACTCACATTCAAAGTAATGATACACGCCGAAGCCCCCCACAAATGGATGAACTCTTGGGAATCAAACCCACGGGATCTAGCCAACACACTCAAAGCAATAGTAGGCGATACCCTATGGGAAGACGAAACGACCGTGAACGAAGCGCCGATATGGCATGATTTCAGAACTCTACACGGGGAAGATACCGTGTACCAAATGGCCTACTACGGAGAAATAGACCGTGACGGGATTGAAAAGCTAGCCCTAAACGGCTACATGTATAGGCGGTGCGACACATTCCGCAAGCTATCCTTGGATGGCGGGTTGTATCGGGCCGTATCATACGAGGTAGAAATGCCAAAATCCTACGCTTCGTTTTATCTTTGCCCCCTAGTTGACGGCGAGGTGCCAAACGAGGTAAACTTTAATCGCATAATCAGAGCAATCGAAAACCTATAAACCGGAAAATAAAATGGAAATGAACGTTATTTTAGGCAAGAAACGCGCAGACGGAACCATGACCTTCGCCCTAAATATAGAGGGCAATTGTGTACAATTCGACGGCGAGGTAGGCGGGTCATCCATAGACGTATCATGGTGGATGCGAGGGCTCCCTCCGTTCACTACTATCGAATGCAAAAATCTAGTTGACATGATGGCGATGGCTGATTATGTTGCGGATTGGATCGACAAAAATGCGGACGAAATCCCTACATATCGGGAAGATTGCCAATAGGCGAAACCCCTTCGGGGGTCTATGGATGGGTGGCTCCCTCCATACTGACGAGCCAAGCCAAACTAACTCTCACTTAAACCTTCGAGGTAACACTATGCAATACGGCAAGATGAGCGTACCTGAGTTACGCAACCACATCCGCAACAACATGAACACCCGTGAAACATGGGTAGCAAGTGCTAGCAAATCAGATTGCTTGCGCTACATTCATCAGGGCAAACGGCCCATGCCGACGGCCGAGCCTCCCGTGATAGCACCGGCTCCGGCGGGCGATGCTAGCTCTCAGCTAGGGGCTCTGATCCAACAGATTGCGGGATCATCGGTCAACGAGGAGCGGGTTCGGGCTCTGATTCACGAGGAGACCAAGAACATCAAGCCTCACGTCACACGCTTTGTGATTCCAAACAAGCCGGATTACGATCTCAAAGGCGAGGTTGTACACTCAAAGACTCCCGCTCTGTTGGCTCTGTTGCAACTAGGGCCCGTGTGGATGCATGGCCCTTCGGGCTCCGGCAAGACAACGGGTGCCAAGAAAGCCGCAGACATACTAGGCCTCCCGTTCTATGCCATGAGTGCTAGCACGGACACCACCAAAGGTGACCTATTCGGGTACACCAAACCAAGTGATGGATCGTACAAAGATACTCCGCTGTTCAACGCCTACACCAAAGGTGGAGTTATGCTACTCGACGAGGCGGACAACCTACGGCCTAGCCTATTCAAGATGTTGAAGATGGTCATGGGCAGTAGCAAAGCTAACTTCGACGGACAGATCGTAGATCGGCACGAAGATTTCAAGCTGATCGTGGCGGCCAACACGACG
>Ga0196899_1001959_pt1 | contig 9826 bp, 17 predicted proteins | sample VirMetDEL_Sep_01_FD_169095 | JGI IMG/M metagenome (GOLD analysis project Ga0196899, IMG submission 169095) | Aqueous microbial communities from the Delaware River and Bay under freshwater to marine salinity gradient to study organic matter... | ecosystem: Environmental > Aquatic > Marine >... | reverse complement strand
TACATCAATTAAGAACACGATAAAAAATGGCAAAGCAAGGATCTACGAAAAAATCAAAGAAGACTACGAAGACTTCCAGAACGGAGACTTCGACAAAATCTAAGGGGCTAGGTGACACCATTGAGAAGATAACTACAGCGACTGGTATCAAGGCTGTGGTTAAGGCGGTAGTCGGTGACGAGTGCGGCTGTGATGAACGTAAGGAGAAACTGAACAAGCTCTTCCCTTATAAGCGTGAGCCAGAGTGCTTGAACGAGGAGGAGATAGCCTACCTATCTACAGGGGTACTGAAGAAGAAGACCCTCACCTATGATGATCGTGTTCAGATTGCTACGATCCACGCAAGGGTATTCCATCATAAGTTTGATGTGCCTTGCACTTGCAGTCCTAAGATATGGATGCAATGGGTCAAGCAACTACAACTACTACTAGACGAATCGTGAGTACAGTAAGTAGAGGAAGATGGAACTACTCTAGAAAGGAGGGGACGAGAAGCGAAGACCGCTTCGTCTCAGCCTGTGAAGCTCGTGGGTATACGACAAAGAAGTCTACGAGAGAGGAAGACATCAATCTACATATAGACTACTATGTGGATAGAGGACAGCGTGAGGCTGTCTCTGTAGATGTGAAGGGTGGCAATCATCCTCACACCATATGGGTAGAGTTCAAGAATGTGAGAGGTAATGCTGGTTGGATGTATGGTAAAGCCGATTGGATTGCTTTTGAATTACCAGAGGTTGGTGGGTTTGCTATGGTACTACGTTCAGAATTGGCTACACTAGCTGAAAAGATTGTAGAGCCTGTCTTCGTATCGAAGCAGGAGGCGGATAGAAAACTATACCAACGCAAGGATAGAAAGGATGTAATCTCTAGACTCTGGCTAGAGGACATTCAACAATGTGAATCTTATAACATATTAAAGTATGCCAATCCCAACACCGAAATCAACAGAGGATAAGAACGAGTTCCTCAGACGTTGTGTACAAGACCACGTTATTATTGAGGAGTACCCTAACCCCAAGCAGAGGGTAGCTGTATGTATAGCGCAATGGGACAAGAAATGATATTTATATTGTTTGGTGTAGTGCTAGGAGCTGCACTTAACCAGATCAGAGTACTGGGTAAACGCCTCGAAGATTGCGAGGAGGTACTGGTACAGATAGTCGATGCGTTAAAAAAAATTGACGAGGAGGAGTAGTTGTTAACATTTTTTGTTTATATTGCATCTATAATCTAAAAAAATAGAGAGATGAAAAAGTACACTAAACGACAGAACGCCTTCTACTGGGCAGTCACTTCCGTACTCGTAGGGGTAGGTATCACTACTATGATGGTAGTCTTTGCACTTGTTGAATACATAACAGCCTAACCTATGATAATGCTAGACGGAGCTGACTACGATCAGCAATGGCTCATAGACAAAGCGAGAGACGATGACTTCTACTACGGAGCATTGAATAAGATAGCCTTGTCTTCTAGTAGCCTCAAGATGCTACTCGATAGTCCCAAGACATTCTACAACGTGCAGACCTATGGCTCTAATGAGTCTAGCCCTGCCTTATTGCAGGGGCGTATCATTCATACTATGATACTAGAGCCTCATAGATTCGATGACATATTTGAAGTCGTAGACGTGGCTTCTAAGAACACCAAAAAGTACAAGGAAGCCCAAGCCTCAACGAGCAAGACTTGTATCACTACAAAGGACTTACAACAGGGAGAGCGTATAGTAGATGCATTCCAACGCAACGAACACGCTAAGTACTTCTTGAAGCAGAGCCAAACGGAGAAGCCTATGGTCGATATGCTGGGGGGCTTCCCATTCAGAGCGAAGGCGGATATCTGGAACGACAGCTTCCTAGCTGATATCAAGACTACGACAGACCTAAAGGCATTTAGATATAGCGCAGATAAATATAGCTACGATATGCAATGCTACCTCTACTGCAACCTCTTCCAGAGGTCGTACAAGGATTGGTACTTCATTGTCCTAGACAAAGCATCCTGCGATATTGGTATCTACGATGTGAGCGAAGAGTTTTATAAAAGAGGTGAGGCTAAGTTCAATAGGGCTATAGCTATTTATAAGGACTTCTTCGTTAAAGATAATGACCTAGATTCCTATATTATTAGAGATACGCTTTGAAAAAGCACACTAAAATCTATATGCAGTATTTCAACTATGTGCTCGATGACTTCATTCCTTGCGAGGTTTGTGGAGCAAGAGCTGTTGACATACATCACATAGAGAACAGAGGAGCAGGAGGTGGTAAAAACAAAGACACTATAGAAAACCTAATGGCAGTATGTAGATCGTGTCACCTAGAACACGGAGACGTACCAGATAAGATTGAATGGCTAAAACAGATACACAATAGAAAATTATGATAGACCTTAGATGGCTTGTAGTTATAGTGGTATCCGTGATCAGTGTCGTTTTAATATACTTAACAGGAAAAGAAGAAAAATGATGCGTACCAAATCGGTACACAAATAAAACCAACAATGATACAGAACGATAAGGTTTTGTGTATTTAATAGAACACTATGTCAAGTAAACTGCACAAGATGCTTGACACCTTTAACACCAAAGACAATGGGTAAATACTTAAAGCAAGGATTTGTAAGAGCGTTAGAGTGGAAACATATGAGAGAAAAAATCTCCCACTCTAAAATGGTAGAGTTGATGGAGGAAGAATGCATCAAGAACTATAAGAAAGAAATAGAAACCTTTAACACCAAAGAGAAATGAAAACACCAATGCAAGAGTTGATTGAGGTGCTTAAAATCCATAGAGATACAGCATTTGAGAAGGAAAAAATATACCCTAACAATAAAGAGTATTATGAAGGCAGAGCAAAAGCATTTGAAGATGCCATAAGTTTTACAGAGGAACACCTTAAGAAAGAGGGGGAAATCATCCGCAACGCATTCAGCGATGCACAACACGGAGCAGTTGAATCAAGATGGACTGCTGAAGAATACTTTGAAGAAATCTTTAATAATAAATAAAATGAAAAGAACACTAATCATTTACAACACAAAAGAGACTACACAAGAAGAATCAGCACACCTTCTTAAGATTCTTAACTGCGATGATTCTATGATTTGGGATAATGCAGATAGATGCGGAGTAGAGATTATTGAAGTACCAACAGATAAAATAGAAGAGTAATGAAGAAGATTGTATTTTTAATCGCATTAGCATTTTTAGTGCTGAAACTAACATCAGTAATTGATTGGTCTTGGTGGTTGGTTTTATCACCCATCCCAATTAGTTTCACCATCGGATTCATTAAAGGATTCGTTAAGTCAGTAAAGAAACACGCTAATTAAAAAAAAACTGACCCCACCCCTTACCCATAAGAACAAGGCGCATAGGTTCTGCAAAGTACACGCAGTTAATGGGGTCTTTTTTTAACCTTTAACACCAAAGAGAAATGAGAGAATGTAATTGTAACACGCCAAGCATAATAGACTTGTGCAATAGAGACAGAGAGACTTATGGTATTGAGAACGATTAGTGCCTACCTTCGCAAGAAGCGACACATAAAAACAACAGAGGCATACCTAGATATGTTAATGCTAGATAACATCAACCTAAGTATACAGGCTAGTAGGTTCGGATGGAATGAAGAGATACAACACCAACTAACCAACTCAGCACACTTGATACGCAAGTACCAAAGAAGATTGAGACTAATAAGAATGTAATGGGCAAGAGCGAACAGATACTAGTCAATAGGAAAAACCTAGAGATGTTTATAAGCATCCTAACACAAGTACACCTACGAGGTCAATTATCAGCGGATGAACAAGCATTTCTAGGTAAGTTCGTAGAACTACCACCTGCACCTACGCAACCTAACAGGTCACAGCGTAGACTCAATCAGAAGGTAATAAATGATATCATCAGAGAGGAGCGTAAACGCAATATGAAGAAATAGGGTTTTATAGTTAGGAAGTTTACTAAATTTTACACATAAAAAATGGATAGCACACAAGAACACAAGAAGGCAATGCTGAAGGCATTAGAGGCAAAACTGGGTATAGTTACTGCTGCCTGTAGTGATGTGGGTATATCTAGACAGACTCACTATAACTGGCTCAAGGATGATCCAGAATACAAGAAAGCAGTAGATGAGTTAGAGAATGTAGCACTAGACTTTGCAGAGGGTAAGTTGCACGAGCAAATCAAAAGCAACAACCCTACCTCTACCATCTTCTATCTAAAGACTAAGGGTAAGAAGCGTGGCTATATTGAACGACAAGAGATAGCTCACGAGGGTATCAAGACCTTTACCATAGAGGAACTGGATGGGGAAGATAGCAGTCAATAAAGTATACACACATCTCAAGAGGTCAGACAAGAAGATAGTAGTCGAGCAGGGTGGTACTCGTAGCGGTAAGACCTACAACATCCTCCTCTGGCTCATCTTCTACTACTGCACCAAGAACACAGGCAAGACGGTGACCATAGCTCGTAAGACCTTTCCAGCTGTCCGCAGCTCTGTGATGCGTGACTTCTTTGGCATACTCAAGCAGCACGACTTGTACATAGAGGACAAGCACAACAAGTCCAACAGCGAGTATGTACTCAACGGCAACCTAGTAGAGTTCGTATCCCTCGACCAACCTCAGAAGATACGAGGGCGTAAGCGAGACCTCGCATTCTTAAACGAGGCTAACGAGTTGAGCTTCGAGGACTGGCAGCAGATAGTGTTCCGTACTAACGGCAGGATCATACTTGACTACAACCCTTCCGATACCTACCATTGGATCTATGACAGGGTTATCCCTCGTGAGGATGTGGACTTCTACCAAACCACATACCTAGACAATCCCTTCCTTGACGAGACAATCAAGGAGGAGATAGAGAGACTGAAGGAGACGGACGAACACTACTGGCGTGTCTATGGACTAGGAGAGCGAGGAACTAACCGAGCGCAAGTGTTTCAATTCACAACCCTACAGCAAGTACCTAGCACAGCAAAGTTCCTGTCCTATGGCTTGGACTTCGGATTCACCAATGACCCCTCTGCTCTGGTGCGCTGTTACCAAGATGGGAACAACCTCTACTTCGAGGAGATGCTATACAGTACTAACCTCACTAACCACGACCTAGCAGTACGCTTCAATGACATAGGGGTAGGTAGGTACGAGGAGATATTTGCAGACTCGGCAGAGCCTAAGAGTATAGAGGAGCTACACAGGATGGGCTGGAACATCAAGCCTACTACTAAGGGTACGGATAGTGTGAACGCTGGTATAGATATGCTCAAGCGTTACAAGCTCCACATCGTAGGGGCTAACTTGATGAAGGAGATGGAGAACTATAGATGGATGGAGGACAAGAATGGCAACCTCCTTAATAAGCCAGAGGATAAATGGAATCACCTTATTGATGCAGCGAGATACGGTGTATACAATAAATTAAGCAAACCGAACTATGGAAGATACGCAATCCGTTAAGCTACAAGTACCAGAGAGTCTAGCAGACATACCTATCAGTAAGTACAAGAAGTTTATCGCTATGGCTACTGAGGACAATGGTGACGAACAAGCACTCTACCACTTCTGCGGTCTTACACCTTCCCAGCAGGAGCGTATGAAGGTATCAGACAAGAACCGCCTACGCCTTATACTATCTACTGCACTAAGTGCGAAACCAGCTCTAGTACAGACCTTCGAGTTCAAAGGAGTCAAGTATGGCTTACATCCCAAGATAGAGGACATCAGTATGGGAGAGTATGTAGACCTTGACGAGCTACTCAAAGAGCCGTACAAGAACGCAGAGAAGGTGCTAGGCATCCTCTACCGTCCTATCACTTCTAAGAAGTTTGGCAAGTACCTCATCGAAAACTACGACCCAGACAAGCACACAGGCGAAGGCTTTGACGAGCTAGGCACGAATATATTACTAGGGTGTATGCTTTTTTTTTATCGTTTAGAAATCGCCTTGCTGATAACTTTCCTTCGATCTTCACAGAAGGAGGAGATGACGAACCAGCCTTCGACAAGCAAACCCAGTTCTCCAAAAAGTGGGGCTGGTATAGCGCAATCCATCAGATTGCTGGAGGCGATATCACGAAGTTTGACGAAGTAACAGACTTGCCTATGCGTACCTGTCTCACCTTTCTAGAGTTCGTGATGGATAAGGGAGATGTTGAAAAGTCAATAGCCAATTCAAAAAGAAGGTAGGATATTAAGAATCTTTTGTGTATTATTGTTGTATACTAATCAAAACACAAGAGAGATGAACTTGTACGAACAACTTACACAGCCTCACAGAGACAAGCTACAAGAGGAGGCAGACAAGTACCCTACAACTGGGAAGCTAATCAAATACGCCCTAGAGCATAACAGCTCAATGATGGGGTTGACTATCAAGGAAGCGATGGACATACACACCATCCTCTTCCCTTTCGAGCCGTTCTCATTGTCTAACCTATTTAGCTTAGTGTGATGGACTACTTAGACTGGGAACTAGCGGTGTACCAAGACTACGAAGGTCGTATGTGCGACATCTGTGGGGAGTACAATGATGATGACTGGCGGTGCGAATGCTGTCACGATTGCAATAAAACCTCGTGCGAATGCGAGGAAGAAGAGATACATTTGGGTATATAGTGGTGGTTCGCTATATAGGTTTGGTTGAGAGGGGGCAGTAGCTCCCTCTTTTTTTATCCCATCTTTTACGGATGGGGTTTTTTAATTATATGAAGAAAGGATACTACCAAATAACTGAGGCACTTAAAACAGCAGCCGAATCAAACGACCACATCAATCAAGTGAGCTGGGGCAACATATTCGACCTAGACTTCCGTAAGATGGATATGTACCCTCTGGCGCATATCATTACAGGGAACGCCACACTCAACGAGCGCACCATCACCTACGACTTCGACATACTCATTATGGATATAGTCGACTACAACAAGGATGCTAAGGACTTGTATGAGGGAGGTATGATGAAGCAAGATATCTACCATAGAACACTAGCTACCCTATCTGAGATCCTCGCTACGTTCCGTAGAGGTACGGAGTACGAGGCTTACTTCCGTTTGACTAATGATCCAGTAGCGCAGCCCTTTGATGAGGACTACGAGGCTAATGTGTGCGGCTGGATGGCTACGCTATCTATTGAGGCAATCAATCCTAACAACATCTGCTAATGGATGGCAACATTAACAAGGATAACACCAAAGCAGCCCTAGACAAGTTTGGTAAGTACCTAGTCAAAGAGGCTAGGAAGAACCTCACACGCAAGAAGAAGAACAATACTAAAGCACTATATAACTCTCTAGACTACGAGGTGAATGTGATGCCCAACAGCCTCACCTTCGACTTTCTTATGGAGGAGTATGGGGAGTGGGTAGACAAAGGGCGCAAGGCAGGTAAGATGCCTCCTGTAAAAAACAAAAAAGGAGAAGGTATACTGAAATGGGTTGAACACAAAAGGATACAATTCAGAGACAATAGTGGTAAGTTTGAAAGCTACAGAACTACAGCTTTTATTATTGCTCAAAGCATCAAGAAGCGAGGTATACCAGCTACCAAGTTTTACACTAGACCATTTAATCTAGGCTTCGCTAAACTACCTTCAGAGCTTACTCAAGCCTATGCACTAGACGTAGAGGAGTTCCTAGACTATACATTGAATGAACTAAACGTAACATACAAAAATGGCAGTAAATAGCCCAACAGGACTACTAGGAGTACGCAGTCCTATCTTCATCACTTGGGACGGTACAGGTACAGCAGCAAGTGACATCTACTACTTCAAGCTAGAAATCTACGCTTGGACAGGTGATAAGGATGTGCGCCCTGCTGATCCTGTGTACACCATAGACAGGACTACAGGCTTCGTGAACTCATACCCTACCGCTGACATAGCCCCCTTCCTAGAGAACCTATTCGACCAGAAGACTACCAACCTAGACACAGATACCTTTACTACCTTGAGCAGCGACAGCCTACTCTGGGTAGAGGTAGACTACGACATCGAGTACTTAGATGACCCATTCATAGTAAACGACACAGGCACGACTACACGCTTCCTAGCAACAGATGGCTATAGCGACTTCACAGACCTAGCCAATAAGGACATCGGTCAAGCTATCCTTATGGAGGCAAGTGAGAAGTACCTATACGAGTTTGACACTTACAATATGCCTATCTACTTGGGTGACGTAGGCAGTAGCTACCAGACCAATGCAGTCAAGGTTAAGATACTTGGATCAGACGGCACGAGTGACGAGGTGACGATCACCATAGGCACAGGAGAGGATGCAGAGGATAGAGTGCTACTCTTCCCTGTTGGTATCCCTAACCTACAGAACTACCTATACAACGAGGGGCTGACATCCCTCACCGAGCCACGCACACTGCCCTACTATGATGTGCAGATACTAGACAGCGTAGATACTGTCGTAGATAGCAGGAGGTTCTATGTACAATGCGAACCCAAGTACACGCCTGTACAGTTGCAGTTCATCAACCGCTATGGTATGTGGGACACACTTACCTTCTTTAAGGCATCACGCCAATCTGTGAACGTAACCAAAGAGAGCTACCGCCAAGTGGTAGGCTCTGCTGACTCATCAGGATACGATTGGGAAACATACTCACGAGGAGCGAGAACGTACAACCACAGCCTCGCTAAACGCACTACGTTGAACACAGGATTCGTAGACGAGAGTATGAGCGACACCATAGAGGATATGCTGATGAGCGACTACGTTCTAATGACCATAGACCGTACTACGGTTCGAGTGGCTGACACTTACAACATACGCCAGTACTTCAGAGCCGTCACTATAGACACGCAGTCTGTGGCAATACAGAAACACATCAACGACAAGACTATCAACTATACGCTGGATGTTAGCTTTGCTACACCAGAGAACGCTAGACTATGATAGAGATTTACATAGGCACAGACAGGGTAGACACCTTCAAGGATGAGGATGTAAACATCACGCTCAATGTTCAGAACATACAGGACATCAGCAAGGTGTATGCTGACTACACGCAGAGCTTCAGCGTACCAGCCTCTAGGGTGAACAATGACCTCTTCAAGCACTACTACAACGCTGACGTGACTGGTGGCTTCTCAGCTGCCCTACGGCAGTCTGCTACTATCCTATTGAATAAGGAGACGTTCAGAGAGGGTAGCATCGAGCTGGTAGCAGTCAATATGCAAGGCAACCTACCGAGCAGCTATGAGATAGTGTTCTACTCAGCTGGGGTGAGTCTGATTGACTTGTTCGGTGACGATGAGCTGACCGACCTAGACCTATCAACATACAACCACAACTACACAGGGGCAAACGTAAGGACAGGGCTTGAGAGTGGCTTGAGCAGCCGCAATATCATATACCCTCTTATCTCACCAAAGATACACGAGGTGGATGGTGTAACGCCTAAGAAGTGGTTCTACGATAGCAGTAGCTCATCACACTCAGACTACAACCTAGCCTACCATACAACAAACGACCCACACGGTCTACACTACTACGAACTGAAACCAGCCATCCGTCTAGCTCGTATCATAGATGCTATAGAGAGCAAGTACAGCATCACCTTTAACAGCGAGTTCTTCGCTAGTGCTGAGTTCACCGACCTATATCTGTGGTGTCACCGCAGGGAGGGCTTTATGTTTGAAGACCAGCCTACAGGATTCGAGGAGGCAGAGGCAGTAGACTTCACGTCTGCTACAGGGTCGGGCTTTGATATCAGTACCGATGAGCTGACTATCCCTGCTACTTACGACAGGTTCATCTGGAGATACAGCGCAACGTGTGCAGATGACTACCAGTTCCAT
>Ga0196899_1001929_pt1 | contig 9929 bp, 14 predicted proteins | sample VirMetDEL_Sep_01_FD_169095 | JGI IMG/M metagenome (GOLD analysis project Ga0196899, IMG submission 169095) | Aqueous microbial communities from the Delaware River and Bay under freshwater to marine salinity gradient to study organic matter... | ecosystem: Environmental > Aquatic > Marine >... | reverse complement strand
AGCAAAAGCAGGTAAGGGTTTACCTTCAGATACAGATTGTTCTATGGCTTGGGAAATATTAGCGAGTTGACCTTGAACGGTTGCTTCCGGTGGTAAGGCTGTTAAGTCTTCTTGAGCCGCCACCATCGGTTGTGTGACAACACCTTGTGCCGCTTCCATTTGAGGAACAGCACCTGTTGTTACTGCTTGATATTGTGGAGCAGATGTCACCTGAGCCTGTTGAATTTGTGCGGCACTGGGTACTTCTGCTGTAGGAATTGTAGGTGCTACAGTCGCTGTTGGAGTAGTAGCTTGTACTTGACCTTGTAATCCAGGAGTTGTTTGTAATGTCTCAGGAGTAACTTGTTGTAATGCAAGATTAGGTAATACGGATGTACCTTGTGGTAATGTAGGTTGAGTAACTGCAGCACCGACTTGAGCCTGTACATATTGAGAAGGGTCAGTTAAAGTTCGTTGTGTTTGTATATTCTGTTGATTTGTTTGACCTGTAGTGTTTAAATACTCTTTGAATCTTGCAGCAGTTCCTGTATCACCAAATTGTATTGTACTACCATCAGGTAATTGTACTGGTGTTATAGCCGCTCCCCCCATAACAGGACCTTTGTCTTTCATATAGTCGGCAAAACCTTGTCTGTATTGTTCAGGAACATTTATGTATTCCTGAATAGGGTTACCTAATTTATCTAACTCTGCCATTAATTACTCCTATTAATTAAGTATGCTTCCATCCACATAATTTTTTCTTTTATCACTGCTATATCCTGTTGCATTTGGGTGACAGCATCGACTTTAGATTCGACTGCATCGAGTCTTTCTGAAAACATACCCCAAGTCATACCAATGGTTACCAATAATACTAAATAAGGTAATAATGTTTTCAGGTCTAGCTTCATCCGTTTGCCACCTTCATTTTAGATACACGTTCACTTTGTTCATCCCATGCTTTGGCTAATTCTTTTTCTTTAGAATAGTCAGGTTTGTTTTTGTTAATGGCAATGACTTCATCGACTGTCATGTTCATCCACTTTTGTCTTTCTTGAAAGTTTCTTTCTGCCCATGTTTCTAATCTATCCAGTAAAAATTTATTATGTGTCGCTAATTCTTTATTTTCTGCTTTTAATACTTTATTGTCTTTGCGAAGTTTAGCTACTTCGTCTTCTAGTTTTTTTAATGACATACGTTTCTCCTGTATATTAATTACTGAGGGCATTGAGTGGGTTGTTTAATGCTTTGTTTATTTTATCTGATATTTCTTGTTCTAGAAGTTTAAAGTCATCTGCTATTTCTCTTTCATTGGCTTTAACCCTATCTTCAATATCATTAACTATCTTATCTATATTTCTAATATCTTCTTTCATTAATTTCATATCTGCTCTTAAATCATTTTTTAAAGATTGGGCTACATCATTTACAAGAGTTACTTCTTCGAGTACAGATGATATCTCTGATTTAACAACAGCTAATTCTTCTTCAATATATCCTAAGTCAGGGGCAGTATAATTCTTTATCTTTTCTTTCATGTCCATATAATCTTTATAGACTTCAAATGCACCATAAAGTCCACCGACAAGTGTAGATAGGGCAATAATAATCCCTACCATTTTTCCACCTTTAAACTTTAATCCTGCAAATTCTAGTTCTGCCATTGTAAATCTACCATTTGTTCCATAATATAATCCTGTGCTAAACTATAAGGTTTGGCATAAGGGTCATTAAGTTGTTTGCTATCATACATAATTTCACTAATGTATAATTCAGCATCTTGTAATTGTTTTGCCTGATACTTTGCAAATCCTTCTGTATCGGACAAAGAAGCCATGACTGCTAGTTTTGTATTATTAACAGCAATTGTATCGGCAGTCTCCATTACCTTTGCTAATATTGTTTGTGCTACCTTTTCTTTGGTAGATTTAGAGGTTGATTCTTTTTTATTATCATCCTCAGATTCTTCGCTTTCTTCTTGCTCTTCTTCTGCTTCTTGTTCTTGTTGAGGTTCAGGTGAAGTCTCTTCCATTTCTACTTCAATGATTTCTATTTCCATATCCCCACTTTCATCCATGGTTGATATTTCAATTTGCATATCGCCACTATCAGATTCAGTAACTTCAATGTTCATCTCAAATGAATCAAACTCTGTTGATACTTCGACTGTAAAATCTGCTACAGTTTCAATAATAGGTTCATACACATCTACCATAACAGGTGGTATATAAACAGAATCAGTTTCATACTCTGTTGTACTAATAGATGATTCTATTTCTTCTATAATAATATTAGTAGTCTGTGTTATAATCTCTTGTAGCTGATTATAGACAGCATACATCTTCATATCATCAATAACAGGTCCGTACCATCCACCCCAATACCCATTATCCATACCATAGAATGTGGCTAAGGCTTGAGCATCTGAACCTAAAGTATTACTGGGTACAGTTAAAGATGTATTGTAGGTATTCCAAGTATTACCAATAGACCATGTTGTTGTCTTGTAGTAATCTTCACCTGTTGTTGGGTCAACCACTTTTAGTGTGATGCTAAAGGTGTCCAAAGTACCACTATCACAATGTCCACCTATTTGGTTTGTACAAGCATAAGCATCTGCTTCACCATACAAAGTAAAACCTTCGTTAATCTCATCAAAAGTAAAGTAATCTGTTAAATCTTCTGTGTAAGTAACAGAACCTCCAGTATAATCTGTATGAATATGTCCTGTTGTACTTGTGTTATTATATGTATGGTCGAGTACTCCACCTGAAGAAGAACTCGGTAAACTTCCTAACAACATATTATCTGTTGTTTCTGTAGATACTATTTCATATGTTGTTGTTGTAATTGTTTCTGTTGTTTCTACTTCTTCAACAATTGTTTCTGTATGAACATATGTATAAGTTGTGTCTTCAAAATCACCATTGTATTCTATCGTTGTATCACTTAATACAGATTCTAAAATAACACTGGTAACTGTTCCACCATTAGGTCCAGTATCACCTACGTAATATTGTTGTTCGTATGCGTTAGAGTAAAATGAGTAGCAACAAAGAACCCAAAGTGATGCCACTAGTAATTTTATTTCTCTTATCAATTTTCTCTTTCTCTATGATTGCATGTGGTTTATGTTGAGGATGACTATCCCATCCTGCTTGGGCCACTTCCCCTATTGTTCCAAAGTAAGGACAAGGTGTTCCTGCCATTTCCATTGCATCAAATACTCGAGGGTCTTGACATAATACGGATACTGCGGCCACTTTCATACCCATACCATATAAACTTCTTGATAATTTTAGTCGTTCACAGTTTTCATCAGTATTCACTGTTGCACCTGCAATACCTAGTATTTGTGTTTGAACTGCGGCACTTGCACCTGTTGTACAGACGTCTTGATTATTCACGATGACACTAGGTGCTGAAGCTGTGCTTGGTGTTTTGTCTACTGTTGTTGTACCCGTAACTGTACTGGATACGGTATTAGTTTCACCATAAGCTAATCCACTTAATAATATAAAAACTAATACTAAATATTTCATTTATTAGCTCTTAGGATTAGCTGTTTTAATACCCTGTATTCTGGCTTTCCAAGCGTCAATGTCGTGATAGATTTCATCTAATTGGTCGCCTATATCACCATACGCAGCTCTACGAGTTGCATCTACAGTGGCATTAGATTCAGCAGTTGTTGCTGCTGCATCATAACTAGCCAAGTCGCTATCAGATGGTTTAGATACACCAGAGATATTCCACTCTTTAATGTATGCACCTTGACCATCATCTTGTAAAAGAACATCACTTGTAAAGTCCACCTCGTTTACTGAGTTAGCCTTTAGATACTCTTTTATTTTTGTACTTAGTTGTGCCATTTGTTTTCTCCTTTAATCTATATTGTTTATTTCAGATTCCTTATATTCAACCCAAGCTGTTTTTATTTCAGGTGTCCAAACAACATTAGCTATCTTTTTAACTTCTTCATCTTCGTTAGATATATCTTGGTCAGAATTAACTACTTTTCTATGCCTAGTCCTTGAAATTTCAATACCATTTTCTTTAATAATAGTATCACTTGCAATTTGAATTGCTTTAAATTCACCTACTACTTCTATTTGTGATATAATTGTTTCTTTTGTTATTGTCATTTTTTACTCCTATGCTGTTGTAGAATAAACCCCCCCAACCATAATGAATGTTGGAAAATTTGTGTTTGTTGGATTTAAAAAATTACCATTACCACCAGAAGCCTTACTTCCATTAAACCTTAGATAGTCAAGTCCATTATACATATTCAGACAAATCATAGTTGCACTTCCAACACTAGCAGTAGCATCACAACCATTTATACCACCTATTGAAAAACCCCCAAATCTATCCCCTACTCCTGTAAAAGGTAAACCTTCTAATTGAAGATAATTACCTGTACCATTACTTGTTATAGAGCAACTTATTCTACAATTTATATAAACAAGCCTTCCTATTTTTCTATAAGTTCCATACTGTGAAGAATATGAAATGTTAGCATCACCATTGTTTGTGTTAAAACTAGGAGTCCAAGTACCTTCTTCGTAAGTACCTATTGAATTATTATTTAAACGAGTTATTGCCATGTTATGCTCCTATTAGTTTGTATCCCCAAAGTCTAGTGTATGAAGGATTACAATTTATTGCACCACCTTCATTATGATACATATATAATTCTAAATAATCTCCTACTGATAAATCCATAATGACTGAATAATTAACAAACATATCGTTACTTCCAGAAGGTGACCAATCATTTGCAATTGTGTACAATTGTCCAGCTCCATTTAAGTATATTCTGGCAAACAATCTTTCTGTATCATCTATTACTGCATCTGTTGCTAAACAATAGCCAATTAAATAAACACCACCTTTTCCGCTAGGCACTGTAAATTTATAATTAGAGATATCAAAAGCATTGTCTGTATCTATATCTTTAGCATTTAAATTTATTTTAGTTAAAGTAGCATTAGGTATGCTTTGATTTGCACTAAGTCTTGCTTTAAAAGCTGGAGTAGATTTAAAATCACCACTACTTAATGTTACATTACCACTACCATCAGATGAGAATAGAGCATTTCCGTTTGCGTCTTGAAATGTATTTACTTTTATTATGCTACTCATGTTATGCTCCTATTAATCTATATGCTCCAAAACGAGTTCGTCTATTAGCACTATTAAATACTGGGTTTCCAGATGAATCGGTACATCTACCCCATAGTTCAAAATAATCTGTCGTTCCATTTGCTTCTACTGTAGTTACTATTGATGGACTAAATTGATTAGCATTACTACTTGGAATAAAAATAGTTTCATAAAAGGCACTTCCGTTTTTACGGATGGCTATGTATCCTTCAGCTAAATTAGAAGCACCTGCATCTAATGCTACTGCACCAAATATGTGATATTTTCCAGATACTGTTGGTGTAAATCTATAATTGGTAGAATTGTCAAAATTATTATTCGAATCAAAAACTTCTGTATTAATTTGAACTTTAGTCCACACATCACTTGATACAGATTGATTAGAACTTAAATATGCTTCAAAAGCTGGAGTATTAGTTATCGCACCACCAGAAGATATTACACCAGCACCATCACTCGATAAGAGAGTATTCCCACCCTTATCCTGTATTGTATTAACTTTTAATATGCTCATTTATACTCCTATTAATTTAAATCCTGAAAGAAATGTTTTTGAATTAGTTGTTGTGGTATTAGTTCCTAAATCATGTGAACCATAAAGTTTAACTGTATCACCAGCAGATAAAGTAAGAATTACAGAACCAAAGCTATGTCCTGGAAAACCATTTGTAGGGAAAGATGTTTGTTGGCTTCTATATGAATAGTTATTTATAGAGCCATTTATATATAATGTAGATTCAGTCCAATCGTGGTCATTCATATTTTCAAAAACTATTTGCCAAGTAAATAAATATTTACCACCTTTGCCTGTTGGAACAGTGAATGTATTACTAGAAAAAGCACTATCTGTGTCATAGGAAACAGAGTTTAAAGTTATTTGTGTCCAAGTAGAATTACCTATTGTTGTTTGTGAAGAAGCTGTAGCAAAAAAACTAGGAGTATTTTCTCCACCAAATCCACTCTGTGTAGCACCACTACCTAGTGATACTGTATCTCCACTACCACCAATCGTAATAGTTGTTCCTGATTGAGGGTTAATTGTATTTACTTCTAATGTACTCATGCTATTACGAATGTACTCCCTGATGCAATAGTCAATGTGCCTGATACTGTAATAGGCCCAGCGACTATAGCGTTTTTATTTGATGTTACTGTAATGTCTGTAAAGGTCTGATTGTTGACGGAATAATATGTTGAACCTAAAGAGGATGCTGTCACGGATGCATCACTGGGTGTACCAATATCATAGACATTCCCTAAAACCACACCACTGAATGTATCGGTGGCTAAAGGTGCGGATGTGAATGTAATCGTTGCACCGCTGATGGTGTATGCGTCATTCGGATACTGAACAACCCCTGAAATACTAATAATACAATTCTGTTCATTCTCAGGTAAGACATTGACTGCACCTGATTGTAATGTAAAGGCAACTGTTGAACCATCAAAGCTACCTGATATATCATCCAAGAGGATGAATCTACCTTGTGTTGGACTTTTGCCTATGTATGCCATTACTCACCACCCCCATTATCTATAATTGTGTTTCCTTCAGCTACCCATTCTAGTATTTCTTGGTAGTGTCGGTTTTCTTCGTTGTGAGGAACAAATAAGACTTCACCATTCTCATAAGTTGTTTTATATGTATTTCCCCACACTCCATCGAAATAATATTTTTCTACTGTATTTATCATTTATAACTCCGCATCTGCTGTGAAATAAGCATTACCATTTCCATTTTCCATATTTATATATCCAGCTTGTCCTGAGGTAAGAGAAGCACTTCTTGCAAAGCCTAGTTGAGTTCTTGTTTTAGTAGTGTTTGATGTACCACTTGATTGGTTTGTATGGTCGCCTGAAGCTGTATTTATTCTATATGTGTTGTCAGCAGATAAACCAATAGTTGGATTTGCTCTTTTAATTGTTTCATATTGCCAAACAGCTCCCATATCACTACCATTTCTAACCCACCCACCAAATATAGTGTCATAAGCTGATGTAAATTCTAATTTTTCATAATATCTCAAACATCTAGTTCTATTCACATCATAAGGTAAGAACTCAAAGTCACTAGCAGATGTACCGACTTCTAGTTGTACTCCTGTGATGTACCAATCATTAGCTGTACTGTCGGCTAGGTTTACACTTCCTGCTACTCTATCTCCATTAGAAGTAGCTGTCCAAGTTGTAGATAAAGTTCCACCTGTAAAAGTAGAACCTGCACCTAACCAAAAATCTATTCTTAAACTTTCTCCATTATCATTTGTAAAAGCACCTGTGGTATCGCCTTCATATGTTAAAGTTTTCTTTTCCCAAGTATTTGCACTATTAATTGTGTATGCTTTTGAAATTTGTCTTGAGTTATCTGTATCAAGTAATTCACAAATATAAGTTCCTGTTTTACTTGATTTCACCCAAAAAGACATTGTTAAACTTTCAGCATTAGAAGTTCCTTTTTTCAAATGTTGAAGCATTTGACCTTCAATTTTTTGTTCTAAAACTAAAAAATTTCCTGCTGAAGGTGAGGCATTAGCAGTTGTGCAATCTAACTTTAATGATTTAGCAAATCCTTGACCTGTAGGAACATCTGTTTCTTGTGACATAGTCCAAGTTCCTAAATCAGTTGCAAAGTTCCACCTATCCATAGTTCTATAACCACTACTTGTAATACTAGAAACTGAAGTACCCCTCTGTGCAATAGACATATCACCATTGATGATGAGGTTACGGAAGTTTACCCCTTGCTTAGATGCGTCTGCACCTAGTCCACTAAAAGGTATTGTTGATAATGCCATAATTTATTTTTCTCTCCTTAATATTTTGTTATCTCGCTGTTACAGGTACTGCACCTGATGTTACAAATGGGTTTTCGGCAAATGCCATGTAGATAAATGTTCCACCACTTCCGTTCCAGTCTGCTGATGTAGTTCTTGTTTTAAAACCATTAGATGTAAAATCATGCATTATAATTGATGAACTTTCTGCTCCAGCTGAATTAGGGTCTAATCTTGCATCAGTTGGATTAAATGTGTTTCTTGTTGCATCATCAATATGCCAATCAGCAGTGGTATCTGTTCTTCTAACCATCACCCAAGCAGGTCTAAACCCTGTATACACGAATGGTCCGTCTGTACTTCCATTCCCAGTGTACTTACCGAACTTACTATATCCTTCTACGTTATTAAAACAATACATTACATAATTATTTCCATTAGTATTTACTTCCGACCTAGTACCAATAGACACTGTTGTTGATGTAGGAGCAGTATCATTCCACCAACCAAAACCATTAGCACCACCATAAGCATCAGTTAAATTTAATCTTAACGCATTAGTAAAACCTAAAGTGTTTGCCATTTGAACACCCCAATCTACACTTGATGACCTATTCTTTACGATAACCATATCTGGAACAACACCGAGTCCATGACCGACTGTACCTGCACTTCCTGTTCCTGTATAAGTGACTATAGAAAATCCCGCAGTGGGATTCGCTTGAACTGTTGAGGTGATACTTCCAGATGTATTACTGCTAGTGCTTCCCCCAGATGCCTTCCAATGCCATGCTACATAAGTTTCAGAAGTTGTATTGTTTAAACTTCCAGAAGGAATAGAAAAACCATCTGATAAAAAAGAAGACATAGCTGTTATATCATATGCTTCTGCATTAGTTAAACTTGAATAAAGTTGATACCCTGCACCTCTAGTTGTATCCCAAAGTCTATGATGTAGTGTTGATGACCTTCTTTTAACCCATAATAAATCTGGTTTAAAATTCATGCCTGTTATATCTCTGGTAGTTCCGTCACCTGTGTAAAGCAAAGTATCAAAATACTGACTCCCATCATCAATCGTAGGGGATAATTCTGTTGCTAGGTTTTGAGTACACAGTGCTAGATATCCACTAGGGGGTGCGTATTCAAAGTTTCCATATCCGTTATCATCTGTGTTGCCAGATGAGATTGAGAATGAGGGATTGCCAAAATTAAATCCTGCAGTTGTTGATGTTCCTGATGATTCAAATGCTGAAATTCTAAAATCTCTTTTACGCCCACTTATTGAAATTCCAGTTGCTTGAGCAGTTAAACCTGTATCAATATTTCCATTTTTAGTAAAATAGACTTCACCATCATCTAAATTAATTGCTACTGCTAAAATATCACCAGTGGTCATAGCACCTGCATTACTGTTAACAGTTCCACTTGTACTTGTTGCACCTGTAGAAAAAATTATGTGACAATGATTAGTGCCAGGAGTAGTATCATTGTGGTCGGCATCTGTAAGAGCAAATACCTTAAATTGACCACCTTGACTTATATCTTTAACTTCAAAATACCATTTTCCACTAGTTAAACCAAAAGTAGAAAAACAATGTTTATCACTTCCATTAGATACAATTTGAAGATTACCTTCGCTTAATGTTCCGCCCATAGCATTTGATAAAGGATTAAGAGTACAAAAGTTATTAGTCGGTGTATCTGTTGTTTGGTCAGTAGATGCTAAATTCGTAGGAGTCCAGTTATTACCATTACCAGATTGGTCAGCACCAAGACTACCACTGTTTTCAAAATCTAAATAAAAACCATTCGTGCCATAGCTACCAGAGTATCTAATCGGTTTCCATATACCACTATCAGAATCAAATTCACCGAAGTCAGTAGGGGATAGTGCTTGTCCGTCTATGTGATTTATCTCTGCCATATAGCCGTCAAAATAATCAGCACCACCACGAATACTACTAATATGCATAGTATAAGATGAATTATTAACAACTGATA
>Ga0196899_1001923_pt1 | contig 9941 bp, 8 predicted proteins | sample VirMetDEL_Sep_01_FD_169095 | JGI IMG/M metagenome (GOLD analysis project Ga0196899, IMG submission 169095) | Aqueous microbial communities from the Delaware River and Bay under freshwater to marine salinity gradient to study organic matter... | ecosystem: Environmental > Aquatic > Marine > Coastal... | reverse complement strand
GGCGCTCTGGGGCCATTGATGGAACTGTAGACGCAACCATCAGCTTCCAAGGCTCAGGCGCACTAACCGAAACCACAGCCTAAACAGGTCATGTCTGAAATCCTACAACGAGCAAAAGCTCACTACCGTGATCGCTTGGCTGCGCCTCTTCAATTCGTTGAAGTTCCAGAGTGGCCTGACGAAAAAGGTGAACCTACCAAAATCTACTTTCGCTCCTCAATGACACTTAGCGAGCAACAGGAGATTCTGGCACTAAACAGTGCTGGCAAGGTTGGCGAAGCCTTAACTGCCACCTTGATTGCCAAAGCCTTGGATGCTGAAGGCAAAAAGGTTTTCAAGGTGGTGAATCGTACTGAATTCATGCGAAGCGTTGATTCTGAGGTAATCGCCAGAATTGTGTCTTCAATGAATGCAGACGATGGTCTAACAGATGAGGAGATTGAAAAAAACTGAGAGAGTCGCCTGACCTGATGACCATCTTTGCTCTAGCTGAAACGCTTCATCAACCACTTTCAGAGGTAATGAGCTGGACACTGGACGAGGTGAAGGGTTGGGTGGCTTATTTCAACATTCAGGCTGAAAAGAGAAACCAGAAGTAATGGCAACCAATACCACGATCACGATTTCAGCCGTTGACAAAACCCAAGCGGCTTTTAATTCGGTTGATCGTTCTTTAAAAAAAGTTGAAGCAACCAGCGCAAAGGTCGCAAGAAGTGTTGGAGGACTAACCACTGCACTGAAGGCCACAGTTGCTGCTTTTGCCGTTGATCGACTAATTGAGTTTTCTGATGCTGCTGCCAACATTGAAAATCGCCTGAAGCTGGTTACTTCTACCACACAAGAACTTACCCAAGCACAATCCGCACTTTTTAAAATCAGCCAGGAAACAGGCCAATCTTTCCAATCCACGGCTGATCTTTATTCGCGCCTCGCCAGAGTCACAGGACGGTTAGGTGTTTCCACTGCTGAACTGGAAGAGGTAACACGCTCGCTAGGCAAGGCGATAGCCATTTCTGGATCTACTTCAGAATCTGCCAATGCTGCAATTATTCAGCTAGGGCAAGGTTTCGCTTCTGGTGTCCTGAGAGGCGAAGAACTCAACTCTGTGATGGAGCAAACGCCAAGAGTGGCGCAGGCTATTGCCGATGGGCTAGGCATTACGATTGGCGAACTTCGAGAATACGGCAAGCAAGGCAAGCTTTCCGCTCAGACGGTTTTTGAGGCGCTGCAGTCTCAGGCTGGAGTCCTAGAAGAAGAGTTTGCCAGGACGAACCGAACGATTGGGCAAAGCTTCACAATTTTAGAAAATTCTGGAATTCGCTTGGCTGGCATTATCAACCAAGTTGCTGGAGCCAATGAAAGTCTTGGAGGTGCTATCCGAGATGTAGCGGCTGCACTGGATGCCATTACAGAATCGGATGTTGCCTTTTACATGGACGTTCTCACGGGAACAATTGGGGCCATTGTCGATGTCTTTACGAATGTAATTGACAAAATTCAGCAGTTCATCAGTCAGGATGATGAGGTTCTGGGTTATGCTTCCATTTTTGCCAAAATCCGGCTTGGTGTTGAGTTACTGAGCGCAAGCATTCAATTCCTAACGGATCTGATTGCAGACTCTTTTATAGGCATGGCCTTCCGAGCCTTAGAGATCACATTCAAAACCATCTCTGCAGACATCAATCAGTTGATTGGCAATGTGATGCTGCTGGATGATGCCTTTGATGTTTTTGCGGCAACGGCTCAATTGATGGCAGCCAAGGCTAATCCGTTTGGAGATGTTGAAGAAGCCTTACAGAAAGTCATTGTTGCACAAGAAAAACTCTCTGAGGAAACCAAAAAGGTAGGCCAAGAATATATCACCGCAAAAGATGAAATTGCCAAAATCAAGATCATTACAGATGAAACGACAGGAGCTGCCAGCCGAGCCTTGGAGGTTTATCAGCAGAACGTCCAAACTGCACGAGACACCTACACCACCAGCCTAGCCAATTATGAGCTAGGACTTCAGCAGGAATTTGTTGAAAAGAAAAAAGCTGAATTCCTATCTGAACAAGCTGAATCCACGAAAGTTATTAAGAAATCGCAGGAAGAACTTCTGCAACTCAAGCAAAAGCAGGAAGCGGCAGAAGCAGCCTCTGTGCTTGCTGCTCTCACCTTCCAAGGCATCACTGAAAAGGTTGGAGGATTACTTGGCACACAAGGCAGTCTTCAAGAACAATTGACGGCAGCCAAGAAAGCGCAAGCCTTATTACAAGAAAGGCTTTTTGTTTTAGCCAGTTCGACAGGTGATGAGTCCTATAGGCAATTCACTTTGCTGACTTCGATCAACCGAGCTACCAAACAGCAAGTTGCATATCTTGAAGATCAAGTTTCAGCCCAACAAGCCGGATTTCTGGCCCAGGCTGAAAAGGCCAAGCAAGCATTGATTGAACAAGCCACCTATGAAAAGACGGTTGAAGAAGTCGCCAAGATCACCAAGAACCTGCAGGATCAAGAGGCAATTGACTTAGCAACAAAGGCGCTGAAAGAACAAGCCATCTATGAGGAAACAGTTCAAAAGGTTGCAAAGATTACAGAGCAGTTGCGCAACCAAGAGGCCGTTGACTTAGCGACTAAAGCCTTGGTTCGCGCCAGAAATGAAGAAAAGTCTTTAAAACTATTAGAGAGACAGTCCAAGCAAGCCAAGGACATTGCCAAAGCCTTAAATGCTCAAGAGCAACTCAAGGCCTTAAAAGCTCAGGACGATCAACTCAAGGCCCAGGCGGAATCCATTCGCCAGATCAATAATGTGCAGGCCATTGCTCTTGCCACAGCAGTAGAACTTGAACAGTTGACGCTGGAGCAGGCCACAGCCCTTGCTGCAGAGTTAGGCATTCAAAAGCAGCTCACCAAAGAAATGGATGATCGGCTTTCTCTAGCAGAAAAATACACAAAAGAAGTATTGAAAGGGGTTCGCGCAGGAGCGCAAGCCATCACTGAATCAGACACAGCGCAGGCTGTAATGGCAGCGGCTGGCCCATCTGGACAACGGGCTGCGAATGTCGCCAAGATCACAGCAGACAAGGGACTAGAGCAAGGGCTACTGGCGTTGGTTCTCAGCAACGAAAAAGTGCAAGAAGCCTTAGCGAAAGTTTTTGATGCGCTCTTTGCTTTGGTTGATCCGATTATCGACTTACTGGTTCCTGTGGTAGAAGCTTTGATTCCAGTAATCGAAGCAATGCAACCTATTTTTGAGAAACTGCAAAGGCCGATTGAAAAGCTCGCACCTTTGTTGGTAAAGCAGATTGAACTATTAGCGCCACTGATTGACGCCATCTTGTTTTTGGTGGAAGGCATTGAATCCGTTTTTGGTGCTTTTGAGAACGCCATGCAAGGCATTTTTCAGCCAATCTTGGATTCATTCAATGGTCTTGGCTCAATGTTTCAAGATCAACTGGTTGATCCATTGAAGAATGTTTTCAGCAGAATGCTGACAGGACTGCAGGAGTTTGGGGGTGCAATCCAAGGCACGTTTGAACAGGTTTTGTTGGATTTTAGAGATGCCTTTGGAAACTTGGTTGGAGGAATTGAACACGTTTTTGAACAAATCTTCTCAGGTGGAATTTTCAACTTTGTTGATTTTATACGCCAGAAGGTAATTGACATTTTCAAAGCCTTCGTACCTGGCGGAACCATTCCGCTATTACCAAATCCTTTCCATATGTTTGGTCTTGGGCCAAAGAATCTTCTGGAATTTAAGTTCGCCAAAGGTGGTTATTTGAATGGGCCAAGCCATGCCGCAGGAGGTATGCCTGCGATGGTAGGGGGCCGAATGCCAGTGGAGTTGGAAGGTGGCGAGTTTATCATTCGCAAATCTGCCGTTGATCAGTTGGGAACAAACCTTCTGAGTCTGCTTAATAGTGTCACCGATTCAGGACGCAAGAAACAGATGAATCAGTTGCTTGGGCCTGCCATGAGCTTTGGCGCAGGCGGACTTGCTCAAGGACTTTTGGCAAGCAACAAAAGCTTTGGGAAGGCTGGCTTGTCTCTCAGAGACTTGGGTTCTGTTGGGAATCTGATTGCCGATGTTGTTGGCAATTTTGGCGCAGAATTAAAGCTTGGAATTCCCAATTTGGCAGAAGGCAGGATTGGCTTTTTAGCGGCAGGCGGATTAGTCAGCGAAGGGAAAACCGCTTCACCTGTCAACTATGGTTTTGAGGCTGGCAATGATCTGCTTGGCAGAATCAAAGTTGGGTTGATGGGCCGCTTTTTCCCTCCTGCCATTGGTTTAAATGCCAGCTATTCCAAGCCTTCGTGGTGGCCTTTCGCTCAAGGCGGAAGCATTCCAACACTGAGAGGTGCAGCCATGAGCCAGAACTATCAAGCAGCGCCAAAAATTGACGTTAATATCTATGACGGCACAGGCCAGCTGATCAGTCAGTACGATTCTGCCATTCGCGTAGAAATCAAGGAGAGAGCAGCCCGATTTGGTGAATTTCCGGCTGTAGCATGAGTAACCTTTCTTTAAAAGTAACCGTCAGCGGCACAGACTACTATCTCAGTGATGAAACCTTTTTAAAAACAGATGCCAACTTTCATTATGGATTTTTACTCAGTGGGCCAAGGATCAAAAAAGGCCAAGTCAAAGGCGGATTTTATGATTTTGAAGTGGGCCAGGTGCAGATAGAAAACAGGCCACTAGATGAAAATCATCCGTTTGGTGGAAGCCGCTACACCTCCTTAATTCAGAATCTGGGAACAGCCTATCCTTTCACCTTCCAGTATGGCTTGCAGGATTATGATTGGATCACCGGAACCTTAGTCTTGGAAAAGGTGGACAGAGAGGCCTTAACCTTTTCAGTAAATGCCACAGAGTACAATGTGGATGCCACTTCTACGGTGACAGACAACTCAGGCAATACAGTAACGGCTCCCTTTGCCTATGGAGCCGTTACGCACTTTACCCCATTGATTCGCACCACCAGCAACCGCTGGCATAATCCAACCGGACTGACTTCAGGAATTACGGTTTTTGAAGATGGTGTTTCCAGAACGATCAGCGCAATTACCAGTGACTACATAGAAATCACTGGATATTCAGCAGATGCTGGCGAGGTAAGCCTGACAAGTACAAACAGCAAAACACTGGAAGACTTTTTTGATTATGTGGCAACCCAGCTTTCCTTGAGCGTTAGCACGGCAGACACCACAAGGGCCACCAATGCGAGTTCCTACGATGTAAAGATCAAAGTTAATGCTCCGATTCCTTTGCTTGAGTTGGCTTCTGATGTGGCTGCTGCCTACAACCATCAGTTTGACATTCGCCAGGATTCCAGTGGCAACTCCACACTGCACTTGATTGATCGGGCCTATGCTGGAGCCAGTATCACCAGTTACAAAGATTATGAACTACTAACGAGTAACTACACGCTTGGATTCCCTTTGGGTGGCGTTTCTTCTAGTTGGGGAATCAATGTAGTCGAAGGCGGAAGGTTGGTTGGAAAGTCTACGAGTGCCAGAAGTGCCAATAAACCCAAAGGCCGAGAGTTTTCTGTAAACGCTTATGCAGATCAGTATTCAGACATTACCAGAGTCCAAGGCCGGATTGATGCGATCAAGGATATTGAAAAACTTAGTAAGGCCAGTGTGACGATTCCAGACATCAACACCGAGATTGAGTTAGGAGATAGAATTCGATTCAGAAGGCTTCAGGACTTTCTCGAATGCACCTTGACGGTTCGCTCGATTGATTATGATTTTTCAGCGAGAACCACAGCCTTGGAAGGAGACGCAACGCTTTCAGAATTTAAGAGGGATTTCTGATGAGGATTCTATATCAAGATCGCGTTACTTCGATCAGCACTCAGGAAGGCAACCTCACCGGATTTCCCATTGCCAATGTGCAAGGGGATATTCCACGGCAAGCTTTTATTTCTTCTGGGACTACTGAAGTCATTACAGTGTCCTGCAAAGGAACAGTTGACGATCCAGTTCAGGCTTTTTTTGTTTCCAATCTGCTGGCGGACTCTGCCACTTGGGTTTTAAATTCAACAGATTCCGATTATGCCAATCCAAGCCAGATTGAAACCGGAACGCTTCGCACCACTTACGGACTAGACTCAACGCTAGGGGGAAACTCAGCAACCGGATCAACTTTTTTTGCAGATCAAGCGGCTTATCTGCCAGCTCAGTTCATCACTTTTACCAATGAGCAATCTGCCTACTGTCAGTTAGTTATCACGCTAGTGACCAGTGTAAATGTTGGCGAGAAAAATCTAGCAGGTAATGGGGCAGCTCGCTGGAATCAAGATTCTACAGTCTATGGCAGATTTGAAGACTCTGCAGGATCAGCCATCAATGTGATTGATCACGGTAGAATTTTTGTGGGTTCGCATGTCGGAACGGCTGCAGTCGCTCAAACCTATGACAGCAACACCACACTTTCCTCCAGTTCCGGTGGTGCAATTGTCATTATTAGCCCTTTGTCTGTTACCAATAACGCAGTGGTGAGAATTGAGAACGGAAGTAATGATTCTGTGGTTGAGATTACGAGCGTTACCTCTTCAGGTCAGATTCTGCAAATCACTGGAGATGGGACGGCTGCAGACAGTGTTCAGCTAGATTCAGCAATTACTGACACGAATGACTTACAAGCGATATTTAATCCGCTTCGAGTTGGAATCTTACGAGTGGGAAAGGTGTTGACGCTTCCAGATGCAAGGCCAGGAGCCACAAAAAGCCTGAATGATTATTCGGTACGCAGGCCTCAGCCCACAGGTGGCTACACCTATCAGCAAAGGCCAGTTGGTCATTCTGTAGGATTAAGTTTGGTTTTAACCAACACTCAGGCTGAAGACTTGGAAGCCGTCGCCAGAAGCTATCGCTCGAAACCAATGCCGATTCTCTGGGTGGAGGACATGCCTGCAACATTTAAGGAAAAGTCCAATGCCACAGGATTTTATTATTTGAACCCTCCGAGTTTTGGGCATATTAGCCGAGACTATCAATCCTGCGCCCTACAATTAACTGAGGTGATTTAATGGGAACAAATACTTTAAAAACTGACATTGTCTTCCCAACTACATCAGATGGTTCCCTTTCCTTGTTTGGGAACAGTTCCGGCTCTGCAACCTCCACAGGAATCACGATTGATTCTTCTGGAGTTGTCACCACCACAGGAGCCTTGGATATTGGCAATGCAACCAGCGACACGGTAACCGTCACCGCAAGATTTGATTCGGATTTGATTCCTTCAACGGACAACGCCAGAGATTTAGGCTCAGTCACCTTGGAATGGAAGGACTTGTACCTCGATGGCACAGCCTACCTAGACACCGCAGACATTGGCGTTGCCACGATAGGGACAGCAACCGCCACCACTAGCTTCAATGGTAATCTGAACAGTGATCTGATCAGCGCAGAAACCAGTGGCTCTGATGTCTTGTTTGGTGACAGCATCGACTTGCAAACCAATATCATTAAAACCAGTGCGACCAATCAAAACATAACTCTAACCCCATCCGGCACAGGTGGTGTTGTGGTGTCAGGTGGAACCAATCCAGCCAGCGTAGCACTTAATGATGAAGCGAACACCTACTCTGTCACGCTGACCGTACCAAGTTCTGCAAGCCTTGGCTCTAGCTACACGCTGACACTTCCCACTTCTGACGGATCTGTTGGACAAGTGATGATTACTGATGGATCTGGGAACCTCTCCTGGTCTACTGTCAGCGGCACAGGAACTGTCACTTCTATTGCGATTTCTGGAACTGATGGAATTGAAGTGGATTCTGGCTCACCAATTACCACATCAGGAACCATCACGCTTGGGATTGATTCAGGCGGAATCGTAACAGGCTTGGAAGCACTCAGTGGAAATAATCGCTTATCTGTTTCGGCACTAGCGGCAGATGGAGCGCAGAATCAGCAAGGATTAATTTATAATAATGCCACTGGCAATTGGGAAGCCACCAACCTTACCGATTTTGGGATGACCACTGGAAAGGGGATCGCAATGGCTTTGGTGTTCGGATAATAACTTCAGGAGTAAAATGGCTAATCCAAATATTGTAAATCTGACAGCCCTTTATGGCAAAACAGAGATGATCAACCTAACCACCACTTCTGCAACTCAAGTGGTTAGTAATGCTTCAGCTTCCGGCACAGTTTTGAAAATCAATTCCATTTATGTCGCCAATGTCGATGGCAGCAATAGCGCAGACATTACCATTTCAATGTATTCAGCCGCAGCCCTTGGAGGTACAGCTTATCCAATAGTGTCCACTGTTTCGATTCCTGCCGATTCTTCACTAGTTGTGGTGGAGCGAAATTCTGGAATTTATATCACAGAAGACCGCAGCATTGGGGCCACAGCCAGTGCTGCCAATGACTTAATGATCATCTGTAGCTATGAAGAAATTAGCTAATGGCTAGACACAACGGCAGTTTAATTGGTGCGCTGAATCGTCCAACTTCTGCAAATTTTAGCGGAATCACCACAATAAACGGTAAACGTCAGCAGGCAATGAAAAACCAAGCTGGACGGATTGGCGTTTTTGATTTTGCAGAGCGTTTATTTTTTAACAAGGGCTTGGTCTCATTGCCTGAAATGAGACAACTCAAGCAGGAAAGCAATTGGCCTACAGTGCAGTCGAGCGTTCAGTATCTTGTTGTAGCCGGAGGGGGAGGCTCTGCTTATGGTGGAGGTGGTGCTGGTGGTTTATTAGAAGGAAGTGCGTCTGTAAATATCCATGAAACTCTTACAATCGATGTTGGATCTGGGGGGCAAGGCTACAACGTAGTATCTCAGCCTAACATTGATGGAGAAAATGGTGAAAACAGCTCCATTGCTGAATTGTCCCTAACCGCAATTGGTGGTGGTGGTGGCAGCTATGGTGGCGCTGGAAGTGCTGGTGGTTCTGGTGGAGGAGGTGGATATAATTTCAGCGTTGTCTCAGGAGGCAGCGGAACCAGTGGGCAAGGCAATGCTGGTGGAAGTGGAGGCGTAGGTGTTAATGACGCCAGAACTGGTGGTGGTGGTGGCGCTGGAAGTGCTGGTGGCAATCCCAGCGCTTCAGTCATGGGTTCGGGTGGCGATGGTGTCGAATCTTCAATAACCGGATCAGCCGTATATTATGCTGGTGGGGGAGGTGGAACAGCCAGAGCAGGCTCTGGAGATACTAATGGTTCAATTGGACTTGGTGGCGGTTCTGGAAATTATGGTGGTGGTGGTCACGTTCAAGGTAGTGGTGGCGCTGGAGTTGTCATTCTTCGTTATTTAACCAGCGAATTCAGAAACATAACAACAGGCTCACCATCTACCAGTACAGATGGAGATTATACGATTATCACTTTTACTGGGGATGGGAGCCTAACTATCTAATGGCAACGATAAAAGTTAAACGAGGAACAAGAAGTGAAATCAACACCGCAGCCTCTGCTTCTGGCTTGAATCAAGGTGAGCTGTATTTGATTACGGATGAAGATGTCTTGGCTGTGGGAACCAGCACATCAACTTATGAAGATGTTAATTCAGCTGGGGGTGGCTCTGGAAGTAGCTATATCGAACACAGTTCAACAGTTTCTGACTCACTAGCAATCAGTGCTGGAACCAACCGGATGTATATTGGCAACACAACCTTTTCGGGTAGCGGAACGATGGGAGGCTATTTAGTGATCAGTCACGGCTATGCAAATTTTACTGGGACCGTCAATGTCGACACAACAGGCACTCTTAACGTAGTGAGTTAAATTATGGCAGGAGAGATACAACTAAACAGTGTGACTTTGGCTACGGAATCCGGTGGTCTAATCAGTTTTGGAGGTTCGGTTCAGGCCGTTCCGCCTACAATCCCAAACTGGTATCTTGCAGAGCAGCAAATCACAGGTGGAAATGATGTAAGTGTTGGATTTTATGCTGGTTCTGGGACTGCACTTGAAAGAACAACAGTCAATATTCC
>Ga0196899_1001915_pt1 | contig 9959 bp, 15 predicted proteins | sample VirMetDEL_Sep_01_FD_169095 | JGI IMG/M metagenome (GOLD analysis project Ga0196899, IMG submission 169095) | Aqueous microbial communities from the Delaware River and Bay under freshwater to marine salinity gradient to study organic matter... | ecosystem: Environmental > Aquatic > Marine >... | reverse complement strand
TCTTATGTGCTACAAGCTACCTACATTATGGCCTAACGGTTGACAAAGGGGAAGTCAACAATGTAGATAGCTCTGCGTTTCAATTACAGTATTGCTGCATTGAATTTAATCATGTTCACTACAATCACACTGCACATCTGGTGTAATTTTGCTTGCTAAAGCTAACAAAGCAACTTCAGCATCATGTCTATTACACCATATTTGTACGTGTTGCATATCTTCAACTAAACCTACTGATACATCCTGCCAATCTACTGGCGAATAATGTGGTGGTTTAGATTGTAAACATTCACCGCAGTGTGCATATTGTACTATTAAGTTTTCTTTATACAACATCACGTACGCTACTTCTCATATCACGCATACTATTTCTGTATTCATTAATCATTTCTTCTGCGTTTTCTATAGGATACGTATCTGTTTTAAGTTCTTCTTCAAACTCAATGTCATATTTGTTTATCATAGTTAAATTAAACTTAGTACATATGTCATGTAATAATATAAATGGTTGTCCCCATGCAGATTCAAACCAAAAATGCACAGTTCTTTTACCATCAACTATTTCATCTGATACTAACTCTGTTGACATATCACCCCATTTAGTACCCCAGTAGTCATACTGCCAACTAACTGGTTCATATGTACCATACTCATCTATCAATTCATCTTTAGTTATATCAAGCATTGGTCTAGCACCATCATCATCTTCATACCATACGTTACATCTAACACCATCAATAGTTCTCATACCTTGGTGTAAGTTTTGTAATTCTTTTGGCATAGGATTAGCTTCTGTGAAGCTGTAATAGTACTCACCATTATCATCTTTCTTTGTAATAGTATTTAAAAATTTAGTAATATCTTTTGTATCACCTGTAATTTCAACGCTATTTCTACATATGTTAGGCATTATTCTTCCTCCTTAATATCTTTAACCATTTCATTAATTTCTTGCATAAATACTTTTAATTTATCTGGCATATTTTCTTTAGTTTGTACATACTCAGTAAAGTCTTCTCTAAATTCATCGTATGATAATGTAGCTGCAATAACTTTCATTTGAAAGTTTGGATTTCTTTTACCAACTTCTTCCATAAGTAATAACTGCATGTCAGCTAATGTATTTATACGCATAGATAAACTTTCTAATTTATCTTGTATTTTTTCAGTAGTCACTATTCTTCCTCTCTTGTATTACTAGATACAGCCTTATCAATTTGATATTCAATAGCTTCATTAAGCATTGCACACCAACCCCTGACTTTCTTATCAAGTCCTGAGTAATTTTCAGCTGCATTTTTTGTATCTGCTAGTGTCCACTTAATAACAGTACGTAACTGTGTATTAGTTAGATTATCTAGCTTGTCATCAATATCCATACATTTCCTTTCTTATTATTAATAGTAAGTTCTTTTCTATTTTCCATAAAGAAAAAGAAAAGAACGCCAAGTGTTCCTTTAGATAACGTTACAATTAAAACAAAGTTCGCCTTCTTCTAATGAATACTCTGTGTATTCTAAACATTTGTAACATTGTGGGTAAGGTTGTCCAGTTGGACTACTCATTTATTCCTCCTTAAATTCAACGAACTTCCACCCATGTCGAAAGAATAATCTTTCTTCATTACCTGTATATCTTCCAGAAATAATTTCTTCACTTCCGTTATAAAAATGATTTATAATATCTTTAAGTGTCTTAGCCATTATTCGTTACCTAACATAGCTTTCCATTCATCATGTGTTACTCCAGTTAAAGCAATTTTTAAACCATTAAATAAGTCCATTAATTCTGGAAAATATATATCTTCCATAGTTTCACTATCTCTATATTCATTCCAAAATGTAACAGAAAAAGTATCCAACCATGTATGTATAATAGTTACTTCCATGTCGTTACCTTGGTAGCTTTTAAACGCAAGTTTTAATCCACCTCTCTCATTATCTTCGCCTTCGGTTAGTTCCTCAACCTTTACATTTGTAAAGTCAAAGTCAACTTCTTCTGCATATGCTTTGATAGCATCTGCACTGTCTGTATATTGTCGCATTATATTCCTTTCTTTATGGTATAATATACCCAGCAGTCCATAGGAGTATCTATAGACTGCAAGCTATACACCGTATTTGTTATACAGATACAGTTTCCTCTACCGGTGCAGTAGTGGATACAGTTCCTTCCTTATCTGTATTAGTTTCTGCAGTTACTTCCTTCTTTACATAGTCTGCAGATTTTCTATGTAATTCTCTTACGCAATTAATGTGTAAGTAGAATGGTATCTTTTCCAAGTTACCGTCAATAGGCACTGATGCCCATGTTCTATCACGCCATGCTTCAATTGGTGTATGACATACACCGCAATCTACTGGCACATATTCTTTACTCATATATTTCCTTCCTTTATATATATAAAGTCTTTCTTTATTTTTCGTAAAGAAAAAAAGAAAGACACAATTTTTTCCATTATCATAAGAGATACGCCAACTATTAAATGGTCAAAATGTCCATGACTTAATTCCATTTGGATGAATGCCAACATATTCATGTCGGCACTCATCATATTGTGCGTAATTTTAGAATGGACTTTCATCAAATTCAAAGTCATCAATTACTTTTATACCCAATGCTTTGGTATCACTTTCAGCTAATCCATTAGCTTGATTATCATACCAGTCTTGTATACCTTGTGTTAAGTGACGCTCAACTGTTTTCATAATATCGGTATTAATATATTTACCAATTTCTGCCAATGCTTCATTTAGTTTTTCAACGTTTACGTAATTCATAATTTCCTTTCTTAAAATAACGTATCTTGTTTGTTTATTTTCTTTTGATATGTCCAAGATAACTTGTGAAAATGCCATACATTTTCGCCTAAGTTACCTACCTTAACACCACAACTATTGTGTAGATAAGAAGGTATGGACACACCTTTACTTCTTAAGTATATTGGGTATCTGTCATCACTCATTACTTCGTTCTGACAATAACCACAATATACTGTATTTACGCCATTAATGGACATATCAATACTTCCAGATGCAGAAGAAAGGTAGCACTATTGTGCTACACTTTCTTTCTCTGCATTGTATTTATCCCAATAACAGTTTCTATGGATAGCCAAAGCGTATGCCTTCGGCATACCTTTGTCATCTTTCTTGTATGTTTTGTTAGCAGTGTCCCATGACAAGTCATGTATTCTACTGCCTTTGCTTGCGAATCCTTCACCGCACAATAAACAATTAATCATATCTCTCACTGTCCTTTCTGTTCTTTAGAGAAATTCATAAAGAATTTCTAAAGAACTTAGAAAGACGTGAGAGTATGATAATTTATTGTGTCGGAAGGATTAAGCAAAACAGTAGATACAACTTGTCGGACACCTAACAAACATACTGAAGATGAGATTAACATTAGTAAGTTAAATGCAGATATCAATGAATTAAAGTAATCGGTAGGGTACTGCATTTAACTACAGAATGCCTGCATTCTGAGTCAAACTACAGAAGTAGAAAGCATAATACTACATACAGAATAAAATTCTGTATGAGTATGCAGTATTATGCTTACTTCTGTCTAGTTTGACTACCTAATGTTAATCTAAGGTGTTCTATATATTAACGTAAGGTCTAAAAAATATGTTGGTAATCTTTCGTACAGATAAAAGCCTTATAGTAGTTGCCTTTCTGGGCAGGAGCGGGCAATGTATGTACCAGTCCTGACTAAACCTTTTTTAATGTCCTTGGGTACTGCCTTTGTCTTTCTAGTGTACAGATTACTCTGTAAGCAGCTTTTGATGTCCCGGTCACCGCTTTACCTGTAACAAAATACTACTGTTTAGTGTTTGTATTTAATGAAACTATAGCATATAATTCTCACTATACAAACATCTACGGAAAGTTAGTTAATAGTGTCAAAGAATGTAATCTGCATAGCAGAAGGTTGTCGAAAGAAATTACGAGGTAGACAAACAAAATTCTGTTCAGGAACGTGCCAGAAGCGTCAATTTGCACGTGACAAGCGACATAATGACAAAGTGGACACCAAGCCCATCAATAAAGAGTATAATGCTGATACAGGCGATTATGCTTCTGTACGCAGAGGGCAATATTACCGAGCTTTCGTAAGCGAAGGTATAGCAGAAGAAGTTGCAACTGGCGATATGACAGTAGCAAACGCAGCTTCCCTCCTTGGCTGCACCTCCGCTACTGTCAGTCGCATGCTCGCTGCCTACAAGATAGACAGTAGAAACGCAGTAGCAGCAGAAGATTGGGAACTATCAGCCGAAGCAGAAGCATCATTAGAAAATTTTTCGAACTTCCGACACAAATATTTCCGCACGGAGCTTGGCAAACACTATGACACCGCAGATTTTCACACTAACTGGATTAATAACATTATTGATTCTATAGAACACGGTAAAGAATTATTGATACTGTCACCCCCACGACATGGAAAGACAGAGTTATTAATACACTTTGCTGTATATCAAATATGTAAAAACCCTAACGTACGTATTATGTGGGTAGGTGGTAACGAAGATATTGCTAAGAATGCATTATCTGCTGTACTTGACGTACTAGATACTAATGAAGAACTTAGAGAAGATTTCTGTCCACCTGGTCAATCATTTAAACCAGATAACAGGTCAGGTAAAAACTGGTCACAAAACCAATTTACTGTAGGTACTAGAACAGTTGCAGGTATTAAATCACCTACTATGGTTGCTGTAGGTAAGGGTGGTAAGATTCTATCACGTGACTGTGACATAATTATTGCAGACGACATTGAGGACCATCAAACTACTATGCAACCTGGTGCTAGAGAAAGTACAAGACAATGGTGGACTACTACACTATCAAGTCGTAAAGAGGAACATACAGCTGTTATTGTTATTGGCTCACGTCAGCACCCTGATGATTTATATAATCACTTATTAGAATCAGATAACTTTATAAGCATAGTAGAAACTGCACACGAATTAGATTGTCAAATACCAGAACACTTAGAAGAAGAACATACTGATTGTATGTTATGGCCAGGTAAAAGAACTTTTAAATGGTTAATGTCTAGGTTACATTCTGCTGAATCTACAGGTGGTAGGCAAACATTTGAAATGGTTTATTTTAATCAAGCATATGTAGAAGGTACGCAAATATTTACTATGAACATGATTGACCAATGTATGCGACCTGACTTAGTACTAGGACAGGTATATAAAAACTTATATCTTGTTGCTGGACTTGACCCTGCATCAAGTGGTTATCAAGCATCTGTACTTTGGGGTATAGACCAATACAGAGGTGAGTTGTATTTAGTTGATTTAGAAAACAGACGTGGAGGTGGTATTAGAGCTGCGTTAGACCAAATGGCAATATGGTTACACGAGTACGATTGTAGACATTGGATAGTAGAAGAAAACGGATTTCAATCTGCTATACGACAAGATGCTGCAATAAAAGAATTTACATTACGTACTGGTATAACTGTACAAGGTCATTTAACAGGTAAAAATAAACATGACCCATTGTATGGTGTTGGTGCTATGGCAGATTTGTTTGAAGATAAAAGAATACATCTACCTGTTGGTGATGGAGAATCTAATGCTAAAGTACAGAAATACAGACAACAACTGTTATACTTTGATGGAAAACCTGTTTCTAAACGAAACAAAGAGAAGACTGACATAGTTATGGCTAGTTGGTTTCCAATGAAAGTTTTTAGGCGTATGCAAAAAGAGCATACTGCCAACATAGGATTAGATTATAATCCTAGTTATGGAGATTATAAGATGACGGAGATAAACGAAGCACCATGGGCATAGAAAACTTAGATGTTAAAACTTATGACGAGATAGTTAGAAACGCTGCTGAACTTACATCAGGTAAGTTAGTACAAGAAAGACAAGTACAGAAAGCTAGAATAAAAGCTATTCTTAATGGTGGTGCAGATGGCATTAAAGCATTGTTAGGTAATACAATGGAAACCTCTGATGCTGATTTATTACCAGCTCCTAATATGTTGCAATCTGGTATTGACCGACTTGCACAAAAGATTTCAGGTATACCACAAGTTAGAGTTGATGTACCTAATGAAAATGATTCTACTAGAAGTAAAATACGTGCAGAAAAATTAGAACGTATTGTTACTAATTATGATGAGAAACAAAACTTATTAGGTCAACTACAACAAGCAGCTAGGTGGTTACCTGGTTATGGTTACTGTGCTTGGGTTATTACAACTAAACGTGATACTAATGGTTTCTTTTATCCTAGTGCAGAGTTACGTGACCCTTATGATACTTTTGTAGGTAACTTAGGTCCTGACCAACAACCAAGAGAAATGGCTGTTATTAGACGTGTACCTAGATATAAACTTGCACAAATCTATCCAGAGTTTGCAGAACAGATTTTAAAACAAGATGAAGATGCTGAAGAAGCACAAGATAATGCTACACCATTTTTATCTTATGAAAACAACAGAGAACAAGCTTGGGAAGATAATACATACTCTGGTGTAAGAATTATTGAATACTATGACATGGGAGGTACATACATTGTATTCCCAGAACGTAATATGATTTTAGATTTTATACCTAACGTATTATCTACTCCACCATTTGTATTTATGAAACGTGTATCTTTTGACCAGCTTAAAGGACAATATGACCACGTAATAGGTTTGATGGCAATGATGGCAAAAATAAACATTATGTCAGCTATTGCTATGGAAGACAGTGTGTTTACAGAAACTAACATATCAGGAGAGATAGAATCCGGACAATACAGAAAAGGTAGATTTGCGGTTAATTATCTAGCTCCTGGTACACAAGTTTCTAAACCAATGAACAATATGCCGTATCAATTGTTTCAACAGATAGATAGATTAGAAAGACAATTGCGTATGGTAGGTGGTTATCCTGTAACTGACGATAGCCAATCTCCTAATAGTTTTGTTACTGGTGCTGGACTATCAGAATTAAACAGCACTATGTCACTTATGATTTCAGAATATAGAGATGTTATTAAATCAGCTATGACACAGATGGATGCTAAGAGATTAGAGATGGATGTAATATTATCTTACTCACAAGGCATATCTAAAAAACCTATGGCTGGTTTTCTCAATGGTGCTGCATTTAGTGAAAACTATAATGTATTACAAGATATTGGTGGTGACTTTAGAACTAGACGTATCTATGGTGTTATGGCTGGTTTTGATGAACCACAAAAAATTGTAACTGGGTTGCAATTGTTACAAGCAGGTGTTATAGATGTAGAAACACTACAAGATAACATTGATGGTTTAGAGAATATAGCTAAAGTACAGGAACGTATACGTAAAAATAAAGCTGAACAAGTATTATTTGATTCTATACTAGCTAGGTCTGCACAAGGTGACCCTGCAGCTACAATGGCTGCTATTGCTATTTACGAGTATCCAACTGCTATAACAGAGATTATGAAACAGTTTTATACTCCACAAGAACCACAAATGACACCTGAACAAGAAATGATGATACAGCAACAAATGATGCAACAACAAATGATGGGTGGACAACCTTCAATAGCAGGTGCATTTGGTGGTATGTAATGGACGAATATTATGAAGATACTTTTTGGGAAACTATATACAATGAATACGGTGTTGTTGATGAACTTGATGTTATGGGTGATAATGTTAAACAAATCATATATCCAGCACCAGGTATAATAATTTTATTAACAGGAGAACTTGATGGCGAAAAATAGACGAGGTGGATATAGACAACCTGCTAAACCAGCTCCAGTAGCTACACCACAAGGTGGGCAAAGAACAGATGGCGGTCCTGGTAGTTCTAAACAACCTTTAAGAGATATGCCTGGTTTACCTTATGGTCAACAACAACAATTATTAAATCAACAAAAAGCAGCTCCGTTACCTGCAGAACGTAACATACAACCTAGACCTACATCACAACAACAACCACAAAGACCAAATGTGTTTGCACCATCTGAAAGACCTACTGAAGTTCCTACATCAGGAGCACCTCTAGGTCCTGGTATGATACCTGAGTCAAACACACAAAGTATAGATATTACTCTTGCTGCTATGTATGAAGTTAGTAAATCACCTATTATTTTAGATTTACTTAATAGACGACAGGGTTAACATTGATAAATCCAAATTGGTTAGATAATAGAAATTATCTAACAAATAAACAAAGAGAAATAGCACAGTTTAATAGAGAAGTAGAAGCGTTTAAAGCTAATCCTGCAGCTATTTATGATTTTGAAAGATTAGTAGAAACACATCCTAACTTACCTTTAGGTGTAACTTATTCAGCTTGGGGTGCTCAAGTACCTGCTGGTAGTCGTGATTTGTTTGATATTGAAGATGAGTTAACAAAAGAGCGTATTAAAAAAGAACAAGCTATACATAAAGAAATATACGATAGATATGCTCCTGAAGATTTAGCAAGAAATATGCAAATGAATGTAAGTGATTTTTTCTCTTTTGGTTTATTTCCTGGTGGTGCAGGACCAGGAGATATACAATACGGTGTTTGGGGTGTACTAGGTCTTGAATGGTTAATGCAAACATTGGGACCAGCAGGAAAAGTAAACTTACCAGGTATAGCCTTAAATGCTTTATTACCTGGTAAACCTTTTACACAAGGTAGAGCTATTGAATATTACGGTGCAGTTAAACAAGCACAAGATTATATGGAACAAGGTATGTCTATATCTCAAGCACAAGATAGATTAATGATTGATATTAGTGATAGTGATGTATTAGCAACAGGAAAAGGTAGTGCATTAAAAGAAGCTTTTAAAATGTCAGGTCAAACTAACTTAGGTGCATTATGGAATGAAGTATGGTCAAATGGATTTTTACCTAATAAATATACAGATAAACCTGTTAACTTTGATAGAAGTACTTTAATTGGTTTTCAACCTGTTATACCAGAAGAAACAGAGTTATATAGATATTATAAACAAGCTGGTTATTCTGATGAAGAATCGTATAGTAAAACAGTTTCTGTTATTGGTGAACCATTAAAACGTAAAGATGAAAACGGAGATATATTTTATACTTCATTAGCTAGACCTAATAAAATAAATTTTTATGCTGGTAGATATACAAGGAATAGAAAGTATTCTTTAAACCCTGATAACAATCATCCAGCATGGGCAGCAGATAATACATTGTTAGAATACTCACCAGGTAAAGTACATGCATCAGAATATTACAAACCAGGTACATTATCTTTTAATTTACTATCTGGTTCTATTGACGTAGCACATCAGTTAGCAGACCCATTACTTTATTCTAAATGGTTAAAAGTAGGTAACGTAGGTAAACGTTGGAATCAAGTAAATAGAGCATCAGAATTTTTAGATAATGGTATTTTGTTACAACAAGGTAAAAGAGTTAAAGTAAATACAACTAAAATTATTGAAAACACATACGAAGATTTAGGTAAATTAGAAGAACTTGGTTCAGAAGGTACACAAAACTTTAGTAGATTTAAAAGATTATTTGGTCAAGGTTATTTATCAGAAGCTAAAGCAGTCAGAGCTACTAATAAAAAAGCTAAACAAATGAGAAATCAATTATTAGTTTTTAATAAAGTAAATAAATACTTTGCTCCTTCAACAGATGTAGTTTTTGATATGCCTGTATGGAACAATATTTTTCAACTTGTAGCTGAGTCTGGACCAGAAAATTTATATGCAATGTCTAGAATGCCTTTGTTTAGACACATTCATCCTGATTTATTAGCTGAAATGCTTTTTATGAATAAAGCTGATGAGGTAAAAGACTTTTTTAAAGTATATGCAAATACAGGTAGAAAAGTTGTAAATTCTAAAGCAGGACTAAAAAACAATAGAAAAGCACCTGTATCAGAAGTAATAGAAAAATTATCTGATAATGCTATGGGTGAAGTAGGACAATCAGGTTTTATAAATAACTTGTTAATC
>Ga0196899_1001893_pt1 | contig 10027 bp, 19 predicted proteins | sample VirMetDEL_Sep_01_FD_169095 | JGI IMG/M metagenome (GOLD analysis project Ga0196899, IMG submission 169095) | Aqueous microbial communities from the Delaware River and Bay under freshwater to marine salinity gradient to study organic matter... | ecosystem: Environmental > Aquatic > Marine >... | reverse complement strand
AAATAATTATAAACGATAAATGTTAAATGATATGGAAAGAGTTTTTAAAACAAAGCAAGGTGAATTGGTTGATGTTGTACAACACACCAAAGATATTTTAGCTGGTCAAAAAGCATTAGGCAATAAAGTTAAAATATTCATCGGTACCGACTCACAAGATAAAGGTGGCAAATCAACATACGCCACATGTATCTGTTACTGGTATGGTAATGAGGTTGAGGTTAAAAAAGGTGAATTTGATTTCAATGGATATGGGGTTCACTATATCTATACCAAAGAACATATTCCAAGACTAAGGGATACTTTTTCACGTTTGTATAAGGAAACTGAATATACCATGGAGATTGCTGAATGGTTTGTTAAAGAATTTCCATTATGCGATATTACAGTTGACTTGGATTATAACGTTAAGCCAAATACCAAGAGTAATATGTTGGTCGCATCAACAAAGGGTTGGGCTGAAGCAATGGGTCTTAAAGCCAACATAAAATTGGATTGGGAAGATGAAAACACCAAATATATGGTTCAAGTTGCGACAAAAGCAGCTGATAGAGAATGTAGAGGTGGTGGTAGCAAATCAAACAATAGGAAAAAATATAGAAAAGAAAAGAAAGCCACCAAAAATAATTAAAAGACTGGATATCCAGTCTTTTTTTTTTGCTACATAATTTACTTTTAATCTTTTTGTATTACACTGTATTACAAAAATATAAGTTATGGGATTAAAAGAATTTGCAAAAAAGGTTAACGGTGTTGGTTTTAAAGATATGTCAAATAAAATTTATGAGGCACATAATGATGTTTATGATATGTTGGAAGCGCATCGTCATGTTCAGATAGTTAGCAGTAGACAGGTTGGTGTCACAAATATAATGAGTAATTATTGCGTTAATTTTTTGGTTAACAATAATTCAAGCCGTAATGTGTTATATGTTGCGCACTCAAATAGTAAGCAATCTACGTTTTTTTTTAAAGATATAAGTGAAAAACTCAGAAAATATTATGGTAAACAAGTTTATCGAGATTTTGTCACTAAGGATAAGTCATCAGAAATTATTGTTAATGGTAATTCGTTAAGATTATATTCTGATGTGAATGTTAAACGAGATTCACTTTACGGTGTTATTTTTGATAATTTTGAATTTATTAGTGGTGCTGAATCTCATTATCGTGACATGATAAAGTTAATTTCGAGTAGTCCAGAATCCAGAGTGATAATATGTGGTAAAACACCAGAATATCTGGGTGTTTTTAAATTAAAAACGATACATTGGTCTGAGATTGAATTTTTTGATTCCAAGTGGCGTGAAAATATGATTAAAGCCATAGGCAATGATGCTTTTGATGCGGAATTTAATAATCTATCACCAACATATGGGCGCATTAAAACCGAACCAATTAATAAACCAACAAAAGACAAAATACTTCAAGTTAGAGTTGATACCGATATGTATACTTCGATTGCCGTTCATTTAATGGATGAAGATTTAACTTTATCTGATTACATAAGAGGTTTAATTGAATCTGATTTGAAAAAATAGTTGCATTATTCAATTTTGATTTATACATTTGTTCCATGAAAAATATAGTAGTAGTAGACATAGATACAGAAAGAACGGATAGACCGTTGATTGTTGGTAAAACTGAAGATTTTGTTTTATCAGAAGACATTAATGAGCGTAAAGCTCAATTATTTGATGATATTAAAACTTTGACCGAAGGTTTGGCACAGTTGATTCGTTTGTCAGATTTAAACGGTTTTCATAAGAAAGAGGTTTTAATTGATGCGGTAATCAAACATCTCAATCTCGACCCTAACGCAGATAAACAAGAACAATGAAATTAATTGCCACACACGTTGTTAAAGCCTTTAATTTGGGTGTGCATGGAAACCTATTCGGTGGTACTATTTTGTCTTGGATAGATGAAGCTGGTGCAGTATACGCTTCAGAAGAAGCCTGTTCGACCAATATGGTAACCGTTGCTATGGATAAGGTTGAGTTTATCAAACCAGTCAAATTAGGTAGGATGGTTAAGATATATGGTGATACGGTTAAATTAGGTAATACATCGATAACCGTTACCATTGAAGCCAGAGTTTTCAATCCACATAATAATAAGGAATCTCTGGTTTGCAAGACAAATGTGACGTTTGTAAGAATAGATGCTGATGGTTCACCAATTCCAATTGTAAAAATAAATAAATAATAATTAACATGGAAAAAGAAAAATTTTATTCCCAAGAAGAGATTGATGAAACAATCAATAAATTAAGAGACATTCGTAATACATGTGATTTCACTCATAGACAATATTGGGATTTACATGATGTGATTCAAGATTCATATCATTTCTCAGAAGGAGATTTTATTGAATATGATTATGTTCGTAATAATATGGATTACTCAGATGTTACTGATTATTTGGATGGTATGTCTGAAAGTAGCTTACGTAATTTATTTGCTGAATATGGGTTTGACGAGGGATTTAGAGGTGAAAGTGTTAAGACTTTGGAAGACGAGCAACGAGTTAAACTATTAACCAAACTCTTCAAATACTTTACATCAACCAGAGAATTGGAGGAATTTTTGGGTGAAAAAATGGTTCAAAGATTAAATTTGATGGTATGATAACTAATTTTGATGATTCAGTCAACGTTAACATTGATAAAAGTTGCGGTTTACCAAAGGTTGTTGATAACTATCCAAAAGAAATAAGTAGTTGTGCGGAAAGAAATAATTTTACGAATAATACTCAATGGGTTGGTGGGAATACTTATGGTGATTTCTTTATCGTAACCTGCGAGTGTGGTAAAATATCAAAACCTTTTTTCAGAGCCAAAGATGAAAAAAATACCTAAGTTCAGCATACATGCTATTCCTATGGTTATTACTGGAATACTTTGTTTAATCACCATTATTTCAGCAATACCTTTTCTAATATCGTTATTATTGTTTGTTTTTTCTTTCTATTATTATTCACAAAAAAGAAATAAGCGGTAATTGTTGTTTATCTAATTTTAAATCGGTACATTTGTATCACAAAAAAAAGAAATGAGTTTAAAAGAAAAAATTATTGCAGACATGAAATCTGCGATGAAGAACAAAGAAACCCAAAAGTTGGGTGTTTTGCGTGTACTTAAAGGCGAAATTGAGCGTAATGAACAAACATCAAAGGGTAAGGTTGAATTATCTGATGTTGATATTGTTGCATTACTTAAAAAATCAATTCAAGGTGTTAAGGAAACCAATAATGATGCATTTGAGATTGAAGTTTTGGAGGCTTATTTACCAAAACAACTTTCAAATGTTGAATTGACCACATTAGTCAAGGAATTCTTGACAACTGAAGGTAATGTCAATATGGGAAGTGTTATGGCACATTTCAAGGTTAATTATGCTGGCCAATATGATGGTAAAGAATTAAGTTTAATAGTTAAAAGTTTAATATGATGAATAGAGATACTGAAAACGAGTTGAGTGTTGAAGAAAGTAATTTAAAAGGTGTACCAGTTAAAACTAGTGCTTCAGAATTGGAGTTTTATGATGATTATGAGGAATTTGATGACTATTCAGACATGTCATATGAGTTGGATAATTTCATTGATAAAGTAACCAGCCCAGTTGAACTAGGTATCGTTAATCAATATTTGTTTGACACTTATAAGAACGGGCCAAATAATGGTATAACAATTTTAGGTTATGGTGGCCTATATAATAAGAAATTCTTTATGAACGGGGTATTTGATAACAGCCGTGGTTGGTGGTTTCAATTGAAACTTGATTCAGACCCAGACAATCAAATATATTTTCAAACAAATGCCTATTTTGATAGAAATGATAGGTTTGTGACCGAACTATGTTTAACTTCTCAGAAAAACATGTCAATTGAGAAATTAGATAACCTAATTAATGATATAAAACGGGTAGCGTTCAATAATTCACGATTTAAAGGTAAATGTCTTGAAGTTGAGATACGTAGTGGTGTGTTTGAAGGTATAAAGGTCATCGATGTTAAAGATGTTGTAAATGACCTAATACTAAGTGAATCACAAGAAACCTTTATGAAACACTTCATAAAACGGTTGAGACGTGATAAGAACATGAGGATATTGTTGAACGGGGTACCAGGTACTGGTAAAACAGAGTTAATTCGTAAGATAATTGCTGAATTAATGCCGTATGTGACCTTTGTTATACCCAGATTCAATAATATTGAAGATTTAAGAACTATCCTAACATCTTGTGAGATATTCAATAATGGAACAATAATCATGGATGACATTGACCTGTTCATTGGGTCTAGACAAAGAGGTAATTATACCAATGTTCTTGGTGAGTTCTTGAATTTCTTTGATGGCATTAAAAAACGTCAAATAAGTATATTAGCATCGACAAACGATAAGAATTTGGTTGATGAGGCGGCTGAAAGACCAGGTAGATTCAATGCTATTATTGATTTTGATTACCTATCAGATGAAGCCGTTATAAAAGTATGTGACATTCATTTACATGAAAGATGGAAGGTTAAAGAGGTATATGATGCTTTAACTGGAAATATTGATGGTAAAAAAGCTAAAATAACTGGTGCATTCATTGCCAACTTAGCTAATAACCTGAATGAAATGTATATTGATGCTGAAGAAGATGGTGAAGAATGGACCTTAAAGGATACGTTAAGTCTAATCAGGTCATCATATAAAGGGTTTTATTCAAGTCAAACATCTAAAGCTAAAAGGATTGGGTTTAGTTTAGGTGACGATAATGGTGGTCTACCTTTGTAAATTAATTTAAAATGATTAACGAAGAATTAGTTTCTGAATTTAAAGCTTTAGTTAGTGAACTTAAACTTGAACATTTGATTGAGAATATGTCAGATGAGGATATAGCCAAAGGTTTACAAAATATGTCTGACAAAATAAATCAGGTCGTTGAGGAAAAATCAAAGTGATTAACGTTGTTAACAAATATAAACATGAACCATCTAATAATGATGTTTACATTGGTAGAGGTTCACCGTTAGGTAATCCATTCACTGGTTCAAAGAAAGTTGAGAATACTAAGGCAACATTTCAATGTTCTTCAAGAGAAGAAGCAATTGAAAAGTATGAAAAATATTTAAGGCTTGCAATTTATGAAAATGATTCGTATATTTGTAACGAAATGAATAAAATTTGGAGAATGGCTAAAACTGGTGATGTTAATTTAGTTTGCTTTTGCAAACCTAAAGCATGTCATGGTGATATTATTAAAAAATTAATTGAAGAAAAATTATGAATTCATCAGTAAAAGCTTTTATTAACGCATTCAAAGATATGGAACGTAAGGCATGGCCATACATATACGTTTTCATTGACCTACATTCAACGCTAATTAAACCAAATTACGAATATGGTAACATACCAACAGAAATGTATGATGGCGCCTTAGAGGGGCTTAAAATGCTTCATGATGCTGAAGATGTTAAGATAATAATGTACACCTGTAGTCATCCACACGAAATTGATGAATATATTAAGTTTTTTAACGGTCTTGGTATCACTTGGGATTACGTCAATGAGAACCCAGAAGTAACAACAAATCTCGATGGTTATGGTTGCTATGATAAAAAACCATATTATAATGTGTTAATGGATGATAAAGCTGGTTTTGATGCCGAGAATGATTGGGTGGAATTAAATAACTATTTAAGGAATAAATACGCCAAAGCCAGTTCACACCATTGGTTTGAGATAGTAGTCGAACGTATATTCAAAAATAATGATGATACCATGGTGGCTTCAATATCTGGAGTTGACGAAGCTAAATGGAACGAATTTTTTATAGATACCAACTTTAGAAATACACCAATAACATATGCGGAATTTATAAAGAAACTAAGGGCCGCTGGAAAAGAAAAAATGTTAATATTATCCCCAGCAAAACCGTTTTTTGATAAATTAAATCAAATCAAAAAATAATTGAATAAAAACAGAGAAAGATGTCAGTAATAAAATTTGAATTAAAAGATGACCATATTAAGCTTATGAAAGCTTTAAGGTTCCGAATGGATAGAGATTATAACATTACAGTAACTGATGAATATGGTTTCAATTCACCTTTTGGTGGTAGCAACCTATATGAAGATATTGATGTTATATTGAATGGTAAACCAGAAGATTTTGACCCAATGGCTGAATATGAACCATTGAGCGAGGCTAAAGAGTTGGAATACTTTGAGTTATTCAAAGAATTACCAAACGCTTTAGAGATTGTATTATCTTTAGGTACTTTTGAAACTGGGCACTATAAGCGAAAGTATCACGATAGATTAGGTTGGAAACCTTATAATCCTAAGTAATGTTTAAATCACATTATAAGAGGATTTTTAACAATTTTTTTAGTGACGAACCATCAAAAACTAAAAAAATTTGTAAACATGAATGGGTGCGTGATGAATCTAATAAGAAAAAAGATATTTGTTTAATTTGTGACGCAACTAGATGTCATTGTAAGTGTGGATTAAAAAAACGCTGATGTTTAAAGTTATTATTGCTGGAGGTAGGAATTTCAATGACTATCAACTCTTATGTAAAACATGCGACCATATGTTATCTAAGCAATCTGATATTGAGATTGTGTCAGGTACGGCAAGGGGTGCTGATTCTTTAGGTGCTAAGTATGCTAAAGAAAGAGGTTATACGGTGAAAGAATTTGCACCTCAATGGGATAAATTCGGTAAGAGTGCTGGCTATAAAAGAAATGCTGAAATGGCAGACTATGCCGATGCTTTGATAGCTTTTTGGGATGGTGAGTCTAAGGGTACTAACCATATGATTAATTTAGCAAAAGAAAAAAATATTAAAATAAAAGTTGTTAACTATTAAAATAATTTGTTAATTTGTACAATGAAAGAATCGTATGTAATAATTAAAAACGTTAAAAACACAAATGGTGTTACAGTACCAATTATATTATTGGATGGTTTGAGTGAGGTAATGGAATTTTCTGATTATGAAGAGGCTAATAGAATTGCCCAACTATTTGAAATAAATTCTGATTCTGGTTGGAAATATACCATTAGAAAAATACGTGGATAACCGTATTTTAAATAACAAAATGTAAAATAAACAAATATGAAGTTTAAGGAATTAACAGATGAGCATAAAGAGTATATTGCTGAGATATTCAATAACAACACTCTCCCATGGGATACCCGTATAGATACAATAAAAGATTTTGTTGGTGTAAGTGAAAGGACTGTTAGAAAGTGGTTAGTTAAATTAGGTTTATCGAAAAGCAAAGAACCAGTATCACCACAATTTGAAACAGCCAAAAAGAAAAAGATAGATAAGAACAAAAAACGTTTTATTGTCACATGGGGTCAAAGTGACACAAAACCACATGATAGGTTTTTCGGTAACATTGAAGCTTATGCTAAAAAGATAAATGCTGATATCCATGTTATAGCTGGTAGATATAGAAATCCAACCAGTCTTAGTGCCAGTAAAAATGTTAAACTGGTTGAGTCTTGGCACTCAAGGTTAGAACCATATTTGGATGCTAACAGACATAACTTACACAAATATCTGTCGATACTATCAGATATTAAGATACAACCAACAGCCGTTAATCCAATGTCTGGTATGCAAGGTGTTTCGGGCGTTAATTCATGTATTTTCGGTTCACCAAAGCTACAATTGGAAACCATACCAGTGTTAGAAGGTAATAAACCTAAAATGATGATGACAACTGGTGCCTGTACGGTTAAAAATTACACTGATACCAAAGCAGGTAAAAAAGGTGAGTTTCACCATACATTAGGTTTTGTTATTATTGAAATCGAGGATGATGAAACTTTTTATGTTAGACAGGTCAGCGCTGATGATAATGGTAATTTTATTGATTTAATCTATTCGGTTAGCGATGGTGAAGTTAATAAGGTCACTGAATGTGATGGTATTGTTTGGGGTGATGTTCATTGTGGTCAACATGATAAAAGAGTTGTTAAAGAGACGTTTAAGTTGATGAAAAAACTTAAACCAAAACATGTTGTTCTTCACGATATTTTTGATGGGTATTCAATAAGTCATCATGACATGAAAGACCCTTTTGCTCAATATGCTAAAGAGTATCATAATCTTAATAACTTAGGTGATGAAGTTGATGATATGCTTAAATTCCTAAAAGATTTTGACATTTATGACAATGTTGCGATTGTTAGGAGTAATCATGATGACTTTTTGGATAGGTGGTTGAAAAACAATGATTGGCGAAAGCAATCAACACCTAAAAACAATAAGCTTTACATGCAGTATTCCAACATATTGATGGAACAGTATGAACAGAATCCAAGCGATGTAAAGGGTGTTATACCAGCACTAATAAATCAAAAGTTCCCTAAATTTAAAACACTTGGTCGAAGTGATTCATATCGAATAAGTGGCTGGGAATGTGGGCATCATGGCGATATTGGTGTTTCAGGTACTAGAGGTAGTGTGCAACAATTTAGACGTTTAAATACAAAGGTTATTGTTGGGCATTATCATGCACCAGAAAGAAAAGACGGTGCTTTAGCTGTTGGTACAACAACCAAACTTAGATTGGGTTATAATAAAGGTGCCAGTAAATGGATGCATGCACATGTTTTGATTTACCCTAATGGTAAGACCCAGCACGTAATTTTCAATGAAAAGAAAAACGGAAAATTAGGCTTTACAACTTTATTTTGATTAATTGAAAAAAGTTATTATATTTGTACCAGATAAACTAATAAACAAAAATAAATGAGTAACAAGATTAACGAAGAGATTAAATTTAAAACTGTAAGGTTGGTTGGTGATAATGTTGATTTACCAAACGATGGTGTGGTATCAATTGAGGTTGCCAGACAGATGGCTGAAGATATGGGTTTAGATTTGGTACTTATGAGTGATAAAGCTAAACCTGCGGTTTGTAAACTTATGGATTATGGTAAGTATCAGTATAATATGACTAAGAACAAGCCAAAGAATAAGGTAAAACCGATGAAGGAAATGCGGTATACACCAAATACTGATGAGAATGACCTCAAGTTTAAATTGAATCACGTAATCAAGTTTTTGGAGAAAGGTCACAAGGTTAAAGCTTATGTGTTCTTTAAGGGTCGTGAAATGAACTATAAAGAACAAGGTCAAAAGATACTTTTGGATTTATTAGTTCAAGTGGAAGAATATGGTACACCAGAAAACGTACCAAAATTTGAGGGTAATAAATATACTGTTGTAATTAAACCTAAACAATCATGAAAGACAGTTTGAAAACTATTGGTATTGGGTTAATTTTTTATCTTTTATATCTGTTGGTGGTTCAAATGATTGGGTTTGAGAAAACTGTTTTACTGGCTTTGGCAACAATATTCTCTAATCAAACCAATAAATAATTTATTACGATAATGGAAACATTTATTTTTATAGTATTAGTACATTGGGTGGCTGATTTTATTTTTCAAGATGAATATTGGGCAATCAATAAGAGTAAAGAATGGTCACCATTATTAAAACATACGTTGACATATTCTTTATTATGGATAATACCTATTTTTATTTTCACAGGTAGTATTATTGGAGCTTTTATTTTCAGTATCGTAACATTTATTGCACATACAATAACTGATTATTTCACCAGTAGGGTTGTTAGCCAAAAATTTAAAGATGGTCATTATGGTAGTCCGATACCAAACTTTGGTGCGTTTACAATTATAGGCTTTGACCAAGTATTACACTATGTTCAATTAATTTTAACATGGTATGTATTATTTAATTTTTAAAAAATAACGAAATGAACGAACTATTATTAGTACCTAATTCAATTAGGACATCATCTGGAAAGTATTTCAATTTCATTGATACTGAAACTGATATGATTGATATTGAAGATATTGCTCATTCTTTAAGTATGCAATGTCGATTTGGTGGACATCTACCAAGATTTTATAGTATTGCTCAACATTCAGTGTTATGTTCACAGATTATTGAACCAAAATATGCCTTAGAAGCGCTATTACATGA
>Ga0196899_1001891_pt1 | contig 10034 bp, 18 predicted proteins | sample VirMetDEL_Sep_01_FD_169095 | JGI IMG/M metagenome (GOLD analysis project Ga0196899, IMG submission 169095) | Aqueous microbial communities from the Delaware River and Bay under freshwater to marine salinity gradient to study organic matter... | ecosystem: Environmental > Aquatic > Marine >... | reverse complement strand
AGAATATCCAGCTGATACAATACAAAATATATTATTGTTATCTTCTTTTTTCATAATTAAAAAGGTGTTTCATCTAATTCTTCTTCTTCAATTGTTACCTCTTTTGGATCATTCTTCAATAGCATGTGGCATCTTTCTCCATACTTATTCTTCTTCTTGCCATCATAGAATACACCTTTGTAGATTGCTAATTTCTGCACCCATCCAGAGAATCTATTTTGAGTAAGCCATTTGTAATCATTATTGTATTCATCAATAAAATCTTGATACAATTGTTTCTTTACGTAGCTTTGGCCCACCTTTATATTATCCTCATCCATAGCCCACTCATAGAAATCAAATGATGTATCCTTGATAAACTTCCTCTTCTCCAGATTAACAAAATCATGTGATACTAATCCATTCTCCAGGAAGTAATGCAGACATTGAATCATATAATTATCAAATACATGCCATTCATCATCATCCCAATCATCAAATAATTGCCTACCAAATTCATCAGCTGGAGTATATCTTACATTGAAATAGCTACTAAATTCTATTTCAAACTTTCTTCTCTCAAATGATCCTCCAATACCACCAATAGTATAATTGGTACTCATCAATATTTTTGGTGTATCAGCAAAAGGAATATGTATTGCATCCTTATTCTTCTTTTCTAATGTAATTCCTTCAGTTACAAGAGAAAACATATTCTCAAAAGGAAAATTCTTAGCTACATCATCAAAATCCAGTATCTGTGTATCTACTCCTACGGTCTGGAATGGAAATGATTTATTAAAATTAAATTGCTTACCATCCAAGATAGATAGATTTTTCATCTTACCTAATGCTTGAGCAAATAGCCCTTTACCACTACCACCATTTGGATTATCAGATATCACCTCATCATTACATATTACTGCTCTATTCTTACCAGCTGATTTATAAGAATGTAAAAAGAAACCTATTACAGATTTGAAACTATTATACCTCATCTTATTCTGACCAGCTACAAGCCAAATGAATCTTCTATACTCTGCATTGTGATGATCAACAGCCTGGTAATTTCTATTGATGATTTGTTTCTTCCAGATAAAGCCATTTAGATTCATGTAATCTATCTCTTTTACCTCATCCATTGTTACTTCTAAAGCACAATTCTTATAGTATAGATAACAAGTATCAGCAGTATCTCTTTTAAAGTTTATATCTACTGAATCCAATAATGATAGATACTTTTCACTAAAGTAATTAGGATTATCAGCCATGTAATCATACGGCTTCATTCCAAAATCAGCAGAATTATCCATCAAGTAATTAAGTACAAAGTCTTTTATCCTTTGTGGGCTGGTATTATCTACAATATTAGAATCCATCTCAACAAATACTGGTACTTCTGAACCAGATGGATAAATCTTTGCATATCCATTCTGCTCTAAAAACTCCTTAAATTTATGTGGCCTAAGTCTAATCTTACCTTTAGAATCAAAATCCCAAAACTCAACCGTAGATGCTACTACCTTTATCTGGCTTATAGCATCTTCAATCTCTACCTTAGAATAATCTGGAAATGATTGAATAATATCTTTATGCGTTCTTCCATCCTTTATCTTATCTTCTATCTTGTTGTATGTACTTCTATCTTCAAAGAATTTAGTACCAAAATTAATGCTTCCCCTCTTATAAGCTGAACGTATAATGGTATTAATTTCTTGCTCTGTAAAGTCCTTACTAATATACTGATAAGCTAAATGCTCTGCCTCTGATTGATCTATACCATAATCAGATAATGCAGCAGCTAACTTAAATAGATTCTCATTCCTCTCTCCCTCTTGCATATTGTAGTTCTTATTGAACCACACTAAAATATTCTGTATTATCTTGGATGTAGATTTGAGAATCAATGGAGGATCAACATCAGCTGTTATCATTATATCCTCTTCCTTCTTTTTCTCCCATATTGTAGAATCCTCATTTACATAAATTGTTGGATCATAAGATTCATAACATACTCTACTAATATTGGAAGATGAAACATCAAAATGTGGAGAGGCAAAGAAATCCTCTAAAGCCTCAAAGTATAGCTTATGATCATCCTTATTACATGGAGGAATCTTTACTATTACTTTTAACCCTTCTCCAGATGGAGATATAAAACTGGCATAAGTATATTCAATTTTTTCTGTGATTTCCTTCCAATCTTTTAGGCTCTCTTCATCTTTAAAGCCATCAAAATCTAAGCATATCAATCCAGAATGCTCAACCAATCCAATATCTGACCTATTTTTAAACCTACCACTCCAGCAAATGCTCGGTAAATTCTTTTTAAGGGCATTTTTCTCTGTTTTGGTACTCTTACCCCTAATCTCCTTAATTAAGTCCTTAGAGGCCCCGTTTCGTATCCTATCAAAGATAAATTCTGGTGTTCTATCAAATCCAGTAGCTGTGCTATGGATGTTACGAAAAATAGTTACTTTCATACTTGTTCTAATTTTGTTCTAATATCCTAATAAAATTCTCTTTGGGCAAGTTTGCATAAGGTTTGCCAAAAGTTTGCCCATGCTGTAATGTAGTGATACTCTATATTTCCTTCTTTTCGGACAAAGTTGACAAAGTTTTCCACGAAAAAGTAAAATAAAATTTTTTTGAATATCGTTTTTTGTAGCTCTTACTAATTTGGGCACTAAGTTTGTCCATTGCCCACCAAAAAATAAAGTCTTTTATAATATTGTAAAAAAACTTTCTTCTTTGGATTGCCCTTGAGAAATTTGATGTGGCTTTCAACCATTTTAGCTGGATCATGGATCACCGTACATTCATTGTACCTAATTGGCCCTTTTGGTATTCCATGCTTTTTAAAATGTTCTATTATTTCATCCAACTTCATAATTTAAATTGTTTTAGCGGTCATTAGTGTATCTTTCTTTCCACTCTTCCGCTTCTTTCTTAATCTTGTTTAGGTGGTCATACCCTAAAAAGGTAGCCTCTTTATTTGTTAGGGTTTCTAACACTCCTGCACAATACCCATTTAGTAAGTCTTTGTCAGAAAACGAACCGCTAACACTAAATAAATCCAAAAGCTCACGTTCTGCGTGTTCCATTGTGTATTCTTGGTTACCTCTATACTTGCTTAATATTTCTCTTATCTGTTTTTTCATCGCTTCAATATTTACATTTAACAGTCTTGATATCTATCTTATATCCATTTACTATCATATCATAGTCATAAGTAGCATTATCATCAACAGATAAGCCTTTGGATAAAAAATAATCTTTTGCTACTATTTCACCCATTGCACCGTATATCTTGCTCTTGCCTTTAGTAACTGAACCATTTAACACATCAAATGGATAGAATGTTTTAGCTAATTCTCTCTGTTGCTGTGTTATCAGTAATTCTATCACTTACTCTTACAATTTTACTTAGTAACTCTTCTAATTCTTCAACTGCATCCAAGTAACTATCTGCTTTATCAACTATCTGTACTATTTCTTCTGCGTATATTCTAATTGTTTGTTCCATATTAGCTAATTCCTATAATTTTATAATCAATCTTTTTCTCTTCATCTGGATGCATCATCTTTAGCCTCTTTTCAATTATCAGTATTACTGAATCCATTGATAGATTATTAAGCCTAATGGATGCAAATCTCCAATCTTTTTCCTTTGCAATCTTATAATGCACTTGTACTTCAGCCCTCATATTTATCAGATAATTTTAAGCTGAAATAAAATCTATTTTGGAATAAATTTGGAGAATATATGGCTCTTCTTATAGCCTCAAATCCATAATCCATATCCATCTCTAAAAGAAATAATTGTATCCTCGTTACAATATCTCTTAAATTATCGTATTCTCCGGTAACCAACAACAGCTGGTTTTTATCATTGAATACGTAACCACATTTATCTTCCTTATATCTTGGCATAGAGCAGAAATTTATCAAATTCTAAATCATAAATTGTATCATCAGTAAGATCAGTAGTTTTATTGGTAATAAACTCTTTTCTTACAAAATCACCCCACTCTTTCAATACATTCTCTGGTACTATAATACCAGCATCAATTAACTTATCTAACTCCCATTGCTTAAATTTCTTACTATTAGCTTTGGAGTACATTGTTGGATTGGTTATACCAATCAATTTAGCAAGGGCCGTTAAATTAAACAGCCCATTATCTAATGCTTGAAAAAATTCTTCTTGTGTCATTACTTTGGAAATTTTATTGTTAAATAATCCTTACCGTATTTAATCTTTGTTGGATTAGCTTCTCCAGTTTCTGGATCAAATTGTGGCTTGGCTTTTAGATATTCTTCTCTTGCCTTTAATTTAGCTTTTAATTCAGCCCATTCAGCATCATCAGAGAAATCATAAGCCTTTCTTCCATTAACCACATTAAACTCTACACCTTGCACGATTCTATCCCCTTTGGCATAATCCTCAGCAGTAGATAATATTAAATCATCTAATTGCTTTCTAATGTCCTTTAGAATCTCTTCATTGGCTTTCAATCTAATGGCTGCTTCCATTGGATCAATGTGGCCTTCTTTTACAGCGTTTACTGCTTCTTCTACAATATCAGATATTACACTCTTGGTAATAATCTGCTCTTCAATTAATTTAATTAGTTCCATTGTTCTACTTTTTAAAAAAGGGAGAGGATATCACGCCAACAAAAAAAATGCTCAATCCCCTCCCATGCATAAATAATTAATTAGAATGGAAGTTCTTCCTCTTCCTCTTCTGTTGTTGTTACTGGCTCAGCTTTTGGTGTTTGGGCCAATGCTTGGTACTCAGTAGATGTTTTTAGCTTCTCAACTATGTAAGATGGAATGCTATCCTCATGCTCATCTATATTAGTAGCATTAACTGCCATTGTTTCTAATACTTGTGCTGGTGCTTCTAATCCCTTTGGTAATCCAGATATACTTCCAATATTAGCATAAACCTTATCACCTACCTCATTGTGTACCACCGTAATCATACAAGGTACTCCAAGTAGTTTAGTGATATCAAATGCTTCTGCTTCTTTAGGGCTAAAAGATTTACCTCTCCAGGCCACTAAATGCTTACATAATGTTGTCTTTGGATGGAGGCTCAATGTATATTCCTTTGATATTACTCTTGGCTTACCATCATACTCACCACCTTCTATAAGCATTGTTGGAAATTCCCAAGTAAGAAATACTTTGTTCTTTGGCTTTGCTGGTTCATTACCATAGCTTTCCATTACCGTTCCAATGTGTACCATTCTTACACATCTGGCTAAATGTGTTCCAGCTTCTACTGGTTCCCATTTTGTTGTGTTTCCCTCTGTTGCAATAATTTTAATCATAATAAAAAAATTTAAATAAATAATATTTCCGTTTTAATCCTTTGTAACTCTAATGTAAATCTGGCTTCTTCTAATTCATCAGCATTTAGATGCTCTCTCATTCTCTCAATTAGTAACTCTCCTAAGAATAGTTTATCTGCTGAATCAATCTTTTGAATCATCTTGATTAGGGCATTCAGTTTCTTGCTCATTGATTATAAATGTCTATCATCCAAAAAATCTAAAATTCTACCCTTTTCATGCATTAGCAAACGCCAATTATCTGTATTTGGCTTTGTATCAATTAATAATGAAGATACTAATCTCTTTTGCTCTACTAAGTCCAGGCCTTTTAGCATGTCCCTTAGTGATTGTTCTGTGATTTTCATGTCCTATTGTTTCTTTGTTATACATCAAATTTATAAAATAGTTTCTAAAAAACAAAAAAAAAGAGAGATAATCCGAAAACTACCCCTCTCTTAAACAATAGAACAATAAGATAAAGATAAAAAAAAGGGCCTTAACTAAAAAGAAAAGGCCCTAAAGGTAGAACAAAGTATATATTAGAACAAGCCTAAAATACCATTTACTATCACATCCACTTCCTCTGGTGCAATAAACTCTATGCCTTTATAAGCTAAAAAGTATTTAGCTACTTGGCTTACTACCATAGCTATAAGTCTTGGCTTGTTTAATTTGCCTTTTGGATTCTCTGCATCATCTGCTTTATTCTTTCCAATATTTAGACTAAAAGAAAGTAATCCTTCTTTTGCCCCTTTTTTAATACTTGCAAATAATTGTTTCTTGTCCATCATGATCTTATTTTTGATTACAATTTTATGTTCTTCATCTGCATCCAGTAAAGATACAATTCTTTTTAGTGTTAATTTGGATGCACTAATATCAATCTGCTGATCATCATCTATATGCATAAATTCCTTACCAACAGCAATACATCCTTCCAGCTGATGAAAGAAATTAGCACTATGCATTAATATATAAGTCCTTCCAGTTACTTTCTGGATGTGTAAATGCTTACCGTACTTCTTGCTCTCTCTGTGCTTAATTGGATATTTACCAGCTGGAATACAACTGATATTCTTTTGATTGTCTTTATAAGGTAATTCCAATGTTTTACAGCTGAATATAATTACATCTCCATCCCAAATAGATAAAGTACCAACCGTTTGTACTCCATTATCTTTATGCCTTATTAACTCCAGCTTCATCTCCTAATCCTTTGCTCTATTCTATCAATCCTTTCTTCCATCTTCTTCTGGCTTTCATGGAGATGTTTTACTTCCACTTGGATTCCTTTAAAAGTAACATTGGTTTCATGCAGTTCTCTATTAATGCTCTGCACTTCTTCCAGTAGCTTCTCATCTGTTTCCTTCTCCTCTTGCATTACTGCCCCATAGTACATTACCATAAATGAAGTTAATGCTGGTATTATAATAGGTAACCAACCCATTGTTCCTTTTGGTGTATCCATTATTGCTGCTTTAAAGTATTTTTAATTTTATCAGTAAATTTCAGATTCAATACTGCTTTATCACTATATGCAAATTCCTCAACAGATACCTCATCTTGTCTTAATTGGAAGTTAATATAATCTTTTCTGTGATTGTATAAATTGAAATCTGTTACATTTATAGAATCAGCTAACATCATATCATTAACCAATAGCTTGGATATATAGCTATCAACTAATGTAGATTCAAAATTGTAGCTATTTACTACCTCATCTTGTACTTGCTTTCTCTCATAATTAGAATAGATGATCTCATCTTTCTCTAAAGCTGGTTCCCATCCTCCAAATTTACCATCTAATCTAAGGTATTGTGTAATGTTTAAACCAGTATAATCAAATTCACTATTTCTAATTCTGCCGTTTTGAGTCCACTCAAATCTTACCGTACCATCTGCTCGGTAATCATTGTACTCAAGTAGTTTAAACTCTTGGCTTGTTGTTGTGAATGCACTCCCAATGATAGAGTATTCTGCATCAATTTTGAATACTCCACCACCAAAAGCGTTATAAACTAAATCCCAATCTATAATGAAAATCTTATAATCAGCTTGATCACCAGAGTAAGTACCAAAATCATACAGCGTACCATAGGTATTATCTGTAATTGTAGCTACTTCTGTGCTATCTTGCTTTAATTTTAGCGTAATTGTATCGCTGGATGTGCTTCTTCTATAAAAGAAAGTAGATTTATCATTCTGATAATCCTCAGAACCTCCTCCGAATACCCCTAAGCACTCACAACACAATTCTGGTATTGTTAATGATAATGTTGGAGATTGTGGCTGAGATGGCAATTTTACAGCCTTAGCTACTAATCTATCTAAATATCCACCTTGTAAAGCTGGATCACTATCTGTAAAATTACCTATTATCATGGTTATGCCTCAACTTCCTCAGTTTCTTCAACCTTGAAAGCCTCTTTTAATTTAATCTGCATTGCAGAGCAAAATCCAGCCACATTAAGGCCTTCTGTTTTTACTGCTATATGCATCATTTCAATTAATCCATTGGCTTCTTCTGCTGTTAATTCAATATTCTTTGTCATCTTACCTTTTTTTTTCGTGAATATACGTAAAAATTTAATCTAAAGTTAGCCTTATTCTACACCTATAAGTACCATCATCAACTCTGGAATTGATATCATCATTAGGATAAATATCTCTAATTACTTGATCAATACCCTCTTTTGTATCATTTACATTAGAATACATCATATCAATTCTATTTCTTCCCTCAGTTTCAAATAATAAAACTTTAGTACCTTTTTCTGCTAATGCAGCTTCTAATTGTGTTAAATCAATCATTAGTAATAGAATTTTGTTTGTGGGATTTCATTTGATCTATAAGCAGTTAAATTTTCAACTGCTGTTGTATCAGATTCTTGATGTAGCATTCTTGCTGTACCTCCAACAACACCCCATTCATATCTGTTTGATACATAGCTACCATCAGCATTAATCCATAGCATAGCAATACAATCTCTTCCATTATATTCAAATGGAGTATCAAAGGTAATCTTATCAGTCCATTCACCAGTAGCACCATCAAAAGTTAAACTTCCAGAATACACCGTAGTTTCATCTGTTAATGTTAATATATTGGATAAACTTACAGCTGATGCAGTAGCACCAGTCGGATCAAGCAATCCACTTGGAAAAATTGTATCTGTACAATGGGCCATCTTGATATATTGGTTAATCATGGAAACTGAACCACTTGAAGTTCTATCTTGTTTATAAATAGACATTCCAGTTATGGTTTTTCTATTTGTACCCATTTCAGAACCAATTATATCACCACCAAGTATTATCCATCCTCCAAAACTTTCATGGTAGAATTGTGCAACTGGTATTGCATCAATACCACTATCATCAATACCAGAATGTGGAATTGGATCAAAATCTTTACCCCTTGCTGGAGGAAAGCCCATTATTTGTTGTTGAAACTGCATATTCTATTGATAATCTAATGAATAATTTGCTAAATAATTTGTACCATCATAAGTTAATGCAACTGCATCAATATCTCCAGCACCAGGAGAACCAGCATAAGTATCATTTTCAGCCCATTTTACTGCTGCTGGCCATGTAATAGTATTACTTCCTCCTTGAATAATCTTAATGAAGTAAGATGCACCAGCTTTTGGATTATTGATTGTAAATGTTGTGATATTACCACCAGTTTGTAAATCCAATACTTGCATATTTCCGTTATTCCAATCAATTGTAGCTGCACCAGCAGATGGTGTAACCGTAGATGCAATGGAAGAATATACTTGACTTGTAAATTTACCACTACCATCAGAATCAATTCTAAATCTTTCTGTTGGAGATGATTCACCAATTGCACAAGTATCAATAGTATATTCAACACCTTGTGCAGATGCACTAAATGCTTCTGCTGACCTTGTTTCTATCAATGCACAAGTAGATACACCACCAACAGCATCAATAGAACCAAATATTCTATGTGCAGAAATCAATTGACCACTTGCTAAAGCTGAATGTGATGCAATAGTACCATTATATTTTGTACTAACAATCTCAGAACCATCAGCAGTATCTCCATACGTTTTAAGTATTAAGTTAGCATCTTCTCCTTCTCTTACATTTTGGATATAATTATTGTGAATCTCAGTACTATCATTATCTGTACTTGATACGGTTATTTTTGTACCATCCCAAGTTAGTTTATTATCACCTTCAATAGTATCAGAATTAGTCCATACTGCAATCTCATTGTTGTTTGGAGTACCACTTACTTGTACACCTCCAACAACATCAGCCCATTCTGCTTCTCCTTGTGCATTAATTGCTTTAAGGTATTGACCAGCAACTGGTGCTGTTCCACTTGTTTGCCTAATCTGAATGGTTTCTTTGATATCTACATTTTGGGAAGAATTAATATCAACTGCAACTGCACCTTGATGGAATATTCTGAATGTATCAGCTGATGTGCTTACCGTAGCATCACCTACATAAGATTGTATTGCTGTACCAGCATCATCATAGAAATAAATTAAACTTGATCCAGTTTTATGTATCTCTATTTGGGATGTTACACCACTATTTTTAACAATAGTCTTACCATTGATTGTGGCTTGGCTTCCATTATCTTGTACTATTCCTTTACCTAATTCATCAGCAGCAGTCCATCTTGCTAAATAGTTTACATCACTAGCACCAGCACTACTATTCTTTGGG
>Ga0196899_1001889_pt1 | contig 10043 bp, 13 predicted proteins | sample VirMetDEL_Sep_01_FD_169095 | JGI IMG/M metagenome (GOLD analysis project Ga0196899, IMG submission 169095) | Aqueous microbial communities from the Delaware River and Bay under freshwater to marine salinity gradient to study organic matter... | ecosystem: Environmental > Aquatic > Marine >... | reverse complement strand
CGGAATTAGACAGCAACAAGTTATGTACCAACCGGGTGGTTCCAGCCGCGCCGCGCTTGAACAGAATAAGGCTGTCACATCAGCGGTTAAGCAGGGTCTTACGACTCCTCTTGCACAGATGTACAGCGATGCATATCGAACAGCGCAGGGCATGAGACTGCCTGCCGCGCAACAAAGAATCAATCAGCAGGCAACCGCTATGAGTATGTACCCATCCATTATGTCTGCACCTCTTAGTATGTACGGTGCTATTGGTGACATTGGCGCACAACGCAGGGCGCTTACTCAGGCCACGATGGATGCTGACATGGCTCGATATCAGTATCAGGCCACAGCACCTCAACAGGCTTTGGCTAACTACATGAACGCCATTCAAGGCAACTATGGTGGGCAGTCTTACCAGACATCACCCGGCCCGTCTGCGATGGATCAGATTGGTCAGGCCGTAGGAATTGCGGGAAGCATTGCCGCTATTGCGGGTTCTGACCGCAGAATAAAGAACAACATTGTTCCAGAGGGTAGCAAATGGAAAGGCTTGGATATCTACTCCTTTAATTACATTGGCGATGACACTCCGCGCAGAGGTGTAATGGCGCAAGAAGCAGAGGTTCTGTATCCTCACGCTGTGCATGAAGTTGGAGGTATCAAGTTCGTGGATTATGGAGCAATTTAATGAATAGTTTATTTGGTGATTGGAAGTGGAAAAATCCCTTTGCTACTATTCAAAGACCTAACCCTCAAGACTTTATTACTCCCGGCGCTGTAACCACTCCGGGCGTATCTGTGAATCCTCACAGTGGTCTTGGATATTTTGAATTTGGTGATGGCACTATACTTCCAGAAAACATAGAAACTGGAATGAAAACTGGAGATTTTTTATCTACTCCACAAATAATGGATAAAGTGGACTTACTCAACGATGAATTCAGATGGACTAAGGGCGCTGACCCTAAAGATCAGTTTGAATATTTTGGCGATGGAAACTGGGGCCTTAAGTCAGACGCTCCAACTTACCAGCAAAGGGCGCCGAGCACTTTTGATGCCGATGCTTATACTGGGGCAATGGCTGATTATGACTATGATTCCGAAATTCAGGCAGAAAAACAAAAACAATTAGAGTTGCTTATGCAACTTGGAATGGGTTCACCGCCGCCTAAAGCAAGTCCTCTACCGCCTCAATCGTTTGGACGTAGCGGCAATGTGAAATTTTCATTACTAAACCCAACAAGCACGGTGGAGCAAGACGCAATACTTAGTGCGCCATTCTTGCAGAAGTGGAGAACCATGTATGGCGGATAATATTTTTCAACAAAATGTCTCTAATCTTTACGGCGCTTCTTTACAGGCAGAGTACGATAAGGAAGCAGCCCTAAATGCAGAAAGACGACGCACTCAAGGTATTGCAAACCTTGTTAGAGTTATGCGTGGGCAATCTCCAGACTTTTCGTCAGCAGGATATACCGGAGACTCATCTACTTCTTTGCCGAAAAGAGAAGAAATAGAGGCTTCCCAGTTCATTCAGCAAATACAAGAAGAAGGTGGAGGTCTAAACCCGTATGAAATGGGTCAAAGGGCTTCTGATGTCGGTCTTTCTATTGGAGCGCTGGATAAAGTTAAAGATGTCACCAAAATGTTTGATCCGGGTAAACGCGTTCAACTCTGGAATGTAGACAAGTTAGGGCAGGCTACGCCTTCTAACGTCTATGTAAACGAGAATGAAAGAGAGAAAATACAAAGTTACACTAACCAAGGTTACTTTGAGTCTGAGTCAGCGGCTAAGGCTGCTGGCTTTTCTTCCATTGCTAACGAGGTTAACTCTCGCTGGGTATCCTTTATCCAAGGTAAAAAAGATGTAACCCAACAAGATGTCGAGCAATTTAAAAGGGCTAACCAAGAACTTTGGCGATCCGACAACGCTGTAGCAGCATTAAAGAATGTGGTTGAAGGATACGACCTAGAAAATCCTGTACGAAGATACCGATCATCTGATGGTAAAAGAGTTATCACAGTAGGCAGGGCTGAGTGGCCTTCTTACGAAAACAACCCTGACTGGGTTCAAACAGATGATAAGGCTATAGTCGAAGAAGGACAAAGACTTATAGAGTCTAATCAAAGAGACAAAGTAGTAGACGCCCTACACAGCGTTCCGGGCTTTATGTCAATGCCTCCAGAAGTGCAGAGAGAACTTGCAAAAAACATGATGACTCTTGTAGGAATGGAACTTGGCGATAACAGTGCTAATCTAGACTCTGTAATGGCTCAGTCTGGGCAGGGCATTATGGCTGCTAATTCCAGAGAAGATATTTCAGCAAGAGCGTCAACTTTGCGCCAGCAGTTACTTGATGTAACTAACGCGGGCGAGTATGACGCAATCCTTAAAGAATTAATTAAAGTGCAAAAAGATGCGGCGGAGCATGGAACAGATTTCTCAAATTCTATTCAAAACATCACCGGAACATTAAAAGATTTGGAAGCAAAGCCAGTAAGTGCTCAGGAAAGATTACAAGTACCTATGGGTTCTGGGCAAGGGTATGTAACATTAGAAAGAGACTACTTGGTTAACCCCATTAATGGCAAAAGAATGGCTGTAGGGGAGCCTAGAAAAGTTATATCTGAAAACGACACGGTTATAGAAAGTCAATTGTACAATGAAAACGGAACTCCAAAACTAAACGAAAATGGGTCTCCAATATACGATAAGCACTACACTTACAAAGTGTTTAACGATAACCTAAAACAACTTGAGCCAATGAAGAGTAATGATTCTGTAGACAGACTTGGGAAAATTACTACTGTATACGATTATGCTTTAGCGCCCCTTAATAAAATGAATGACGATCCAGGAAATTACGGTTTAATGGACTCAAACTTAATCATGGCGCTGTATAAATCTAGGGACGATTCTTTGGTTTCTATATCAGAGGTAGAGGCTATATCAAACTTACAGGGAGTTCCTGAATTATTGGCCTTGTGGAGATCAAAGATTAGCGATGCCCCTGCCGCTATATCACCAAGAATGCGTAGGGCTATTATGACAATTTTGGGCGGCATATACGATTCTGCACATCAAACTGCTATGCCTTTGTACGCAAGACAAAAAATAAGAATGCACAAATTGTTTGGAGACAAATTTCAATATGCTCCACCGTCTTCAGGCGTGAGATATTCCGAAGGCGGGTTCGATGATATGGCTGCCTCCGCTGGTATAAACCCTGATATCTTTTCAAGAAAAAGAAAAAATTACTTGGAGGTTATGAAGGGGTTTAAGAATTACTTTGCACTAGAAGATGGTTTTAACGCAAAGAACATAATCGATGGGTTTTAATAATGGAAGATAAAAATAACTCCTCTCTTGCAAAAAGAAATGTTCCGGTAGATGTTGAACTGATTGACGGAAGTTCTGTAAAAGTATTCGTTGATGATAGAGTATTTAAAAGTGGATTTAATCCAGACCAGCAAGAACAATTAGTTTTAGAGTACCTAAGACGACAGCATAAACTTCCAAAGTCTGTAGTTGCAGAGGGCGTAATTAAGTCAGTTCTTGGCGGACTTACTTTTGAGTTTGCTGATGAAATTGCAGGCGCTTTTGGATCTCTATCTCCTAATAAAACTTATCGAGAGGCTAAAGACGAGTATAACGCAAATCGACGCGTGTTTCAAACAATGTACCCTAAAACCGCCGCTATTGCTGAAGGCGTTGGTATGGCTGCGCCTGTAGCGGCAGATTTGCTTTTTGGAACTAGGGGCCTCGCTTCTGGTGCCGCTGCCACAGCAAGGGCGACTCAATCGGTAGCGCCTAAGTTTATGGCGTCTCCCTCGTTAAGAGCAAGCGGCATTGCTGGACAAGACTTATCTGCCATGTACTCTCCGTTTAATATTGGAAGCAGAACGTTTCCAACAATGACCCTAGAAGCGGCAGGAAAGGGGGGAGCATACGGAACAGCCCAACAATTAGGCGCTGCGGAAACAACTCCCGGCCTTTCATTTATGGATCAGGCACAGCAAGCCGTCGCCCAAACAAGCCCAAGCATGAACATGGCATTAGGCGCGGGAGGACAAGCGGTCGCCTCTGCTTTACCTATGGTTTCTGGCGGGCTTAGGAACATAGGAAGACAATTTAGGGGTGAGGATGTAAGACAAGGTATTGCAGATCAAGCCGCTTTAAATGCTATGCAAAAAGGCGGGGCCGAGATTATGGCTGCTGCGGAGAGAACGACAGTCCCGCAGGCTGAAAGATACTTGGCTCCAAGAATGGAGAACATTTGGGGAGAGCCTATAGATGTTGCTCCTACTGCATCGCTGCTTCGCCAAGAAGGACTGCCTCAAGAGCAGCAAAGAATGCTTGCAGAAAGAATGGGTGTAGGTGTGGTTTCGCCTGAAACTGGCCTTCCTATGGATACTAATACTTTAAAGAGCATGCTGCGTCGCGCTAACGCCCTAGGAAATGAAGCGCAAACAGCGGAGATTGTCAACGCCTTACGCCAACGTGGGGCGCTTGAATCTGAACTTTTCGCATCTAAAGTAAGAGAGTTTTCTGGCGAAACACTTCCGCCTTCAGCAATTGCAGAACTAGAAGAGCAGGCTGCTCGTAAAAAACCAGTGTGGGATGCTTTCTATCGCGAAGCGTACTTTACTGGCAACGTGCCAAATACAGTTCCCCTTATTACTAAACAAGATAGTTTGCAAAAACTTTTAAATAGTCCTTCTGTACGAACAGCGTACGGCAAAGCGCAGACTAATCGTGCCAATGATATAGCATCTAACGATTGGGAAAAAGTGATAGACGGTTTACCGCAGGAATTACCTTCCTTTGAAAGGTTTATACAAGGCAAGAGAGAGATACCTGCAACCACTTGGAGGAACAATGCTGCTAAACTAGAGCAAAACTGGACTATAGTAAAACCAATTAAGTTAAAAGGAAAGGATGGAAAAGAAAGAGTTTCATCTTATATTATACAGAACAAGAGCGGCTCTGTCGATGTAAAAACTTTACACGACATTAGAAGCAACTTATCTGCTCAGGCAAAAAGAGCGAGTGAGCAAGGAGATGGGAAAGCAGCAAGGTCTATTGGAAACGTCATTACAAGACTAGACAAACTGCTTGGGAGGTATGCTCCATCTATGAAGAGCGCTGATGAGTTATTTTCCGAATATAAAGGATCAGAGGCAGCAGCCGCCGTTGGTAAAACTGCCTTTAACGCAGATGTTACATTGCCAGACATATTAGACAGTTTGAAGGGTTTAAGCAATACGCAAAAACGGGCGTATAAAGCATCTGCAATAGACGCTATATATAATGGAAACGTAACAATAGACCAAGTTCTTTCTAACAATGCTTACAGGAAAAAACTAGAGACTATAGTAGGGGAAGAAAACTTAGGTAAGGTATTGTATGAACTTGATGTCATAAACAGCACTAAAGCAAATCAAGGTTTCTTTGGCGCTCCCGCTAAAGAGTCGCAACTTGGTTTTTCTTTAGGAAGCCACACAATGAGTATTCTTGCAAAAATTCCCGCCTATAAGTTCTCTATGGAATTTGCTCTTGCTAGGGATATAGTAGAGACATCCAGACAAATGAGCAAGATGGAAAGCGAGATAATGGCGCAGGAACTTCAGTTGATACTTAGCGCTAAAAACATAAAAGAGTATTCAGACATTATGAGCAGACTTACTAAGAAATACCAAAAAGATTCAAGAGTCGCATCCGCATACTTTGGAAGACTTGCGAGAAATGCCGGTAAACTTGCAGGAGTGTCTGAAAAAGAAACGTATTCTCCGATGGCTGGGTTTGACCAGTTAGCGCCTTGAAGGAACTAGCACTAGCGGCTATTCTAGCGCAGGCTCCTATGCCTGATGATATGTACGCTTTTGATGCCCCATTCCAATTGGCCTGTACTCCTAGTTTTGCCAGCATGATGGAGCATCTTGAGAAAGACTACGGCGAAATACCTATGGTAATGAGCCACATGAGCGTTGATACAACCATTGTGTTATTTGTAAACAAAGAGCAAACAACGTCCACCCTTGTGGTTACACGAATGATGAAGGATAGGGAAGAGGCTTGTATTCTTTGGGGCGGTCAGTCAAATGGTACGTCACTTAGCATCAACCCAAACCCAGTGTATCCAGAGGAAAAAACATGAGCGGAATAAACATACCATCCTATTTACTAGGCGCAATTATATTTGTCATTGGCCAGACTGCTACTGCTATTTGGTGGGCATCTGGTATATCTAATGACGTTGAAGAGTTAAAGCGTGACAGAGATGACATCAGAATGATGGTGGATCATCTGGATGTGCTGACCTACAGGATTGAAAGTCTTGAAGCGACAATCGACAGAGCGTTTGGAAAGGAGATGCGCTGATGGCGCGAAAGGATAAGCCTATACCTAAAACAACGAAAGGTAAGGGCGCTAACTATAGACCAACAAAGTCTGGCGCTGGCATGACAGCAAAAGGCGTAGCCGCATACCGTCGCGCTAATCCCGGCTCAAAACTACAAACTGCTGTAACAGGAAACCCGAAGAAGGGTTCTAAGGATGCCAAACGTAGAAAGTCATACTGCGCTAGATCGGCAGGGCAACTGAAAAGGTCAAGCGCAAAGACTCGCAATGACCCTAACTCAAGAATACGCCAAGCAAGGCGAAGGTGGAAATGTTGAAAGGCGTTAAACATTATTTCCGTGATGGCACGGAACACAAAGGCGGCACCCACAAAGATGCAAAAGGTAGGCTGATGTCTGGATCAAAGCATACAGCAACTAGTAAATTTCTGTACCACAAGGAGGAAGTTATGAAGATGAAAAGAAAGAAGCCTACTAAAAAACCTATGAAGAAAAGCCCGAAGAAATACTAATGCCGCGCAAAGGTTTATACGCAAACATCCATGCCAAGCGTAAACGAATCAAGGCAGGATCAAAAGAGAAAATGCGGAAGCCCGGAAGCAAAGGAGCGCCAACCGCAAAAGCATTTAAACAATCAAAACGTACAGCGAGGAAAAAATAATGTGGGAACAAACAGTAAAGAAGTGGAACCAGTTAGGGACGAAGCAAAAGATAGTGGCTATCGTGGTAGCCGTCGTACTTCTTGGCATGCTCACTGCATAACATGGTTATTCTTGACCACTCTGATAAGCGGATGCGAGACTCTGAGGGACGCGACGTACAGCGGGACGGGAGCAGCAATCGGTGCGGGAGCCGCAACTGTAATCAGCGGTGGTGTAACTGCTCCGATGGCGGGTGCGCTGGTGGGTGCCTCGACAGGGATTGTCCTTGCCGATCTAACGGAGAAGGATAGCAACGTAGTACAAACCATAGAACGTAAATCGTTCTTCATGCTAATAGAAGAACTTGTGGAGGTTGCTGGATGGATGCTGATTCTATTCTTTGTGGGGCCGATAATAATCGGCTGGATTCTACCCGGTCCTCTAGAGAGGAAGAAAAAGAGTTAGTTGTAGTAAAGTGGCGTGACATTATAGCAACGTCAGGTTGGGAAAAAGAGCCAAAAATTCCTACGTTTTATACTGTAGGATGGCTGGTAAGAGAAGACAAAGACGAGATCGTAATTGCTGGTACACTAGACCCAGACGATTTTACAGAAGAGTCTTCTGAAAACCCGCCTGTTCCTTACGGCTTTCATTCTTTTCCTGCTGGCGTTGTTTTATCTGTTCAGCGTATTGCCCAAGGCTCATACCTTCGACTTTCTTAAACACCTCCGCCCAAGTCAGACCTGAAGGCGCAAACTTTGATGAGTTAGCCCAGCAGTATTTAGCGAACAGCCTTCTTCTTTCTTCCTGCCACTCTCTTTCCTGCTCCTTGCTTGGATTTAGCAAATATGTTGTCCCAATTAGTGTTAAACTTTTGCCTATCAGTAGGTCTTTGATTTGATCCTTTTGACATAATTTTGGCAGCGTAGTAGGGGGGTACTATACTGCCATTTTTCCCTTTCTAAGTTGTTGATTTTTAAGGCGAGATTTAGGCGTTTTGTACAAATGGTCGCTTTTCTTTGCCTCCTTTAATTCACGACGCATGTAGCGTTTCAAGTCTATAGCATCACGTCTTTGTAGTTCATCCTGCATAGCCCACCATACCGGAGAAGAGTAGTCACGGTGGTCAACAGCAGTTTCTACAATCTGCGGCCTGTTAAATTCTTCTTTAGCCATCCGCGACCAATAATCGTAGGCCTTATCGTAATCACTTCTTTCCATTAGCATATACTCCTTTGAGTTACCGCATGGATTCCATCGTAGTATCCTTCCCCGTCCAGACCTTCTAGCATGATGACTCCCCTCCACCACTGGTACTCTGTATCCCTACACCAGTTCTCTGAATAATGCGGGTGAGAGAAGCATCCACCGGACAATCCAAATATCTTTTGTCCATCTGGCCTAGTCTGTTCCGCATGATTGTATAGATGCGAGTGACCCTGCACACTGGAACAATGCAGTTTATTCACTAGCGCTGTAGCCGTGTTTGTTGAACTGATCGGCCTACCAGCAACCCCAGATGTAAAGTAGTGGCTGAATGATATTTGTTTGATCGTAAGAACATGCTTGAAAGGGGTACACTTCCAGCCAAATTTTCTGTACTGTAAATCATCTACTGATATTGCTCCTTCTAGTTCTGGGCTGCTGTTAATAACTCTGTTTATCCTGTCCTCGTGGTTGCCTAAAGTCATGTGCAACTTAGGCTTGTACAGTTTCAACTTCTGCCGTCTAAGATGCTCGTTGTGTTTGCGTATAGGTAAGAATAGTTTTCTTTGGGCATCAATAACAGCGTCAACGTCTCTCCTGTATCTCCTTCCTTCAAATCCCTTGGTTCCTTTATCATATGAAGATAGGCTAGGCATGTCAGCAAAATCGCCAAGACACACAATAACATCAGGCTTCTCTTTAACAATATATTTTCCAAGGTGAGTAAAACGATCATTATCGTATTCGGGATGTGCATGCGGGTCACCTATAACGAGTAGTTTCATATTCTTCTATCCATTGATATATTGCCTCGTCTAGTTCTTCTTTTAAGTATGGAACGCTGTCAACGTGCATATATGTTTTCTTCTTGGTGCTTATCAGAAACTTCCAGCCTTCAGGCGTGTTGCTTCTTTCGCACCTGTAAATTTCCCTAGGTGTTTCAAGCCAAGCAAAGTTAAACGCGCTCCCCTTCAGCCACGGAAGTTTTCTTTTTTCCTTTTGCACGATTACCTCCATGCAGTCTTCGATGTAAAACCATTGCCGCGCGAAATGCTAGGAAGTTCTCGTTAACCTCGCTAGATATGCTAGTGTGGTACTTCTCGCTTCTTTTGTCTAGCCTCAGAATAAATGTGTGATGCACTTCCTTCCCGTACATTAACTCAATCGCTTTAGCGTAAGCAGCGCATTGGATATGATGCTCAGGGTAAACTTTGCTCGATGTCTTAAAATCAATGATGTATATATCACCATCTATCTCAGCGACAGCATCGACAGTGCCAGCATACTTTAGTTCTGGGTGATAGACTTTTTCCTCGCATGACAATATCTTTACGTTGGGATGATCCTCGTACCATTTTAGGAAAGCCTTGCAAGAAGACTGGCCTTGCAGAGATATAGGCATCTGTGCTTCTTCTTTCTTCAAGGTTTTTTCTATATAGTTGTGTACTTCAGAACCAACTCTCGCGGCCTCAGAACTTATATGCTTATGTGCGTTCACAGCCCTAGCGCCCGCAGCATCTATACCAGAGTCGCCAAAGGTATATGCCATGTTGGTCAGGTTTAGACGCTTAGTCATCTGGGAAAGTTCGACAGCAGAAGACTTAAAGTTCTTTACGGCCTCATTAGCCGACCAGTATACTAGTGCAGGTTTTGCTATTACGCTAAGTATCTGGGTAGCCGATGGAATAACCTCCTCGCTGTCGGCAAGCCTGTATTCATGTATGTCTGCATCAAACACAAGTTGCACAGACTCGCCGTTAGCGAAGTTGATGTTATATGTCATGCGAATGGATTGTCTTCGCGGTCTTCGCCGGGAACGTAGTTAGACTTCTTGTACGGTTCCTGAATCTT
>Ga0196899_1001885_pt1 | contig 10058 bp, 19 predicted proteins | sample VirMetDEL_Sep_01_FD_169095 | JGI IMG/M metagenome (GOLD analysis project Ga0196899, IMG submission 169095) | Aqueous microbial communities from the Delaware River and Bay under freshwater to marine salinity gradient to study organic matter... | ecosystem: Environmental > Aquatic > Marine >... | reverse complement strand
TCCAGATGCATTTAATCCTAATCTTCAAGCTGATAAAGTAGTTCAATTTGTTAAAAACAAAAACTACGCGGTATTAATGTTAGGTCACGATGATTATAATCCATATTTTTCCACATTTTATCAACAACAGCCAACTAATCCTAATGGGTTTAAATATACAGTTCTAAATGGTACAGGTTATGTAGGAAATGAATATGATCAAGATACAGGTGAGTTTTATTGGCCAGAAAATTATTCACCAAATGTTTTTCAAATTGGCAGTACCTTTAGATTTATTGATATTACACAACCAGGTAATTATGGAACAAATTACGGTACTCCAACAGGTACTGGTAGTAGTAAAACATGGCCGTATCAAAACTATGGAGCTATTAGATTACGTAGTTTAAAACAATATGATGATAACGCTGCGGCTGTAGCAGATAATTTTCCTACAGATGGTATATATATGGCTAGCGGAAATGGCACTATACCAAAAGGAACTTTAATGAGATGCTACTAATATAAATAAATTATTAAAAAATGGCAATTAATATATACGTAAAAGACAAAGAATTTAAATTCTATGACAATCAAAGACCTGGAGCTGCTCTAATGGGTATTACTATTACTAAAGATTCTTACACTTATTTAGATGATACTTTAATAGAATGTGAAAACAATAAAGTAGAAGATAGTGTTTTAATAGAAAGAGTAAAAGAATGTTTTAAAACAAATTTTTTAGAAGATCTTAATGAAAGTTTAAACGAAGATTTAGACATGAGAAGATACCCTAAGTTTCAAGATAAATAAACCCGGCTCGGGTAGAGCAATAAACCAAATATTAATTTAAAACCAAAACCAATGACGTATTTTTACGCGACTAGATCGTGGAGTAGTCAACCACAAATTTCAGAAGAAACCATTAACCTTTGGAAACATCTTTCAGAAAAAAAGAACTGGAGGATAACCCAATTACCTAACGGTTTTTATCAAACTGAATACCAAGATCCAAATGAAGATACTTGGCACGACGTAACCCGTAGAGAAACTATTGAAGGAGCAGAAGTTGCTATTGATGGATCAGTAGAGCATTATGCTAAAAAAGTAGATTTCTTGAAAGGACCAAAAGTCGTAAAAACCTTTAAATAATAATCAAATTAAATTAAATCAAATGATAGTTAAAAATCTGAACTTTGGCGATACAGCTAGAGAACAAGTATTTAAGGGTATAACAAAACTTACACAAGCTGTTAGCTCCACACTCGGAGCTAGCGGTAAGTGTGTATTACTTGAAGATGCAGCGGGTAAACCAATTATTACAAAAGATGGTGTAACAGTAGCTGATTCAGTAATTTTGTTAGATCCAGTAGAAAACATGGGTGCTACACTTTTAAAAGAAGCAGCACGTAAAACAGTTCAACAAGCAGGAGATGGTACCACCACTGCAACAGTCTTAGCACATGCTATATTACAAGAAGCATATAAAGTTGCTGATAAAACAAATTCAAGAGTATTAAAAGAAGGTATAAACTCTGCGGTTGAAAAAGTTGTAAAATATTTAGAATCAATATCTGTTTCAGTAGAAGGAGATATGATTGATCACATTGCTACAATATCAACAAATAACGATCCAGATCTTGGTAAGTTAATTGCTGATGCATTTAGAGCTGTAGATCTTACAGGTGTAGTAATGATGGAACCATCAGCTATTGGTAAAACAGAAATCAAACTAGTTGAAGGCGCACAATATGAAAAAGGATTAACTAATAGGCATTTTATAACTAATGCTGAAACTCAGTCAGCTGAATTAGAAAATCCATTAGTACTGTTAGTAGAATCTAAAATAGATTCAATAAGACAAATTCAAACAGTGCTAGAGTACGTTATAAAAAACAATAAACCTTTGCTGGTTATCGGCGATGTAGAAAAAGGTGTTTTATCGGCTCTAGCTATGAATAAAATAAAAGGTAATATTAAAATCAATGTAGTTGATGCTCCAACATACGGAGTCAACAGAAAACAATTACTTGATGATTTATCTTTGCTAACTGGTGCTACAATTATAAATGAAGACTTAGGCGATGATTTAGATTTAATTAAAGTTGAATATCTAGGTAGATGTGTAAAAAGCATTACAACTGATAACGAAACTATATTACAAGTAAAAGATACTTCAGATGAAGTAAGAGAAGTAATAAATGAAATTAAAAATAAATTAAATAAAAAGAATACAGCAAACGAAGTAGTTAAGTTAGAAAAAAGACTTGCTATGTTAGCTGCCAAAATAGCAATAGTAAAAGTAGGCGCTAACTCTGATATTGAATTGAAAGAAAAACAAGATAGAGTTGAAGACGCTATATGTGCTACTAAAGCTGCAATAAAAGAAGGGATTGTTCCCGGCGGTGGTGTTGCTTTGCTAAACGCTGCATTAAAAATGAAAGAAGAAAATGTAGGTGAAGAAGTTTTAGGTAGAGCTATATTATCTCCTTATAAAACAATACTGGACAATGCTGGTTTTGAAGGATACAAATTATCTGAAGAAGACGGCTACGGTATTGATGTTGTTACAGGAAATATGGTAAAGATGATTGATAGTGGTATTATTGATCCACTATTAGTTACAAAAAGCGCTCTTCAAAATGCAGCTTCAGTGGCAACTACTATTTTATCAACAGATTGTGTAATTAATAATATTAGAGTTGATGAAAGCAGTAGGTAAAAATTTAATAATAAACATAGTAAAAGAGGGAACCACCAAAACAAAAGGTGGTTTGCTTCTTGCAGAGAACCAACGTGAAGACATTAGGTATATTGAAGCTAGTATAGTTTCAGTGGGTGATGAAGTTGTAGGATTAAATCAAGATGATAAAATATATTTTGATCGTCACGCTGGTCATAAAATAGAAATTGATAAAAAATCTTATCGTGTAATTAAAGCTCAAGATATTGTAGTTGTTTTATGAGATTAAGTGCAAAAGACATTAAGGATTTAAACTTAATGAAACACTATCGAGTAATACGCAAATGGGCTTGCAAAAATAATAATTTAACCGATAGTGATTTAGAATTGTTAATATACCTTGATTGTATTGATTTATTTACAATAAAAGATTTTAAAGCTGGAACATATGCGTATAGCTGGAACAATCGTAGATGGAATAAACTAATACAAGATGATTGGATAGTTGTGTGGCGTAATAGAAATAGAACTACACAGAGATATAATATATATAAAATATCATTTAAAGGTAAACAACTTATTCAACGCATATATAGAATAATGCTTGGTCATGAAGATATAAATATAAGTAGTAGAAATAAAATAATAAACGGTACTTCTTATATGGACAAAGTAATGACAAAAGCAATTTATAATTTAAACAAAGATAAAACAAGATGAGTAAAAATCCATTAAACTTTGGAGTATCTGGTATATTCGGTAGAATGGGGCAAAACCCAAGTATCAATGCTTTAACAAACGCAAACGCTTTAGCTCAACAACAGTTGGCTCAGCAGAACATACAACCATTAGGTAGCGGCACAACATATAAGCCAGATATGTCACAACAGGTAATGACTGGCAGTTTCGATCCTTTAACTCAACAAGTTGGTATGGGTATTTTTGGTGATCAAAATGCTAGAAACATGGCTGTTATGGGTTCTGGACTAATGATGCACGGTGATAAGTTTAGAGACAGAGCAAAGAAAATATCTGAAGGATCTGAGCAAGGTGATTATGATTATGATAATCCTAAAGTTGTAAAGTTGCTAGAAAAAGCAAGAAAAGCAGATGAAAGTCACGAAGGTTCTCCAACTAAAAATGTAGAAGAAAAGCCTCATGGAACTTATGCTGATCAAGGCTTAATAAAATCTTATAAAAAAGGAGACAAGTACGTCGCTATTGATAAGTCAGAGCATGATAGTTATGAAGATGAAAGAATTGCATCAGGACAAGCATTAACAACAGCTAAGAAAAAAGCTAGAGAAGCTAGAAGAAATAAATAAATAAATTATTATGAATCACGATATAGATAAAATAAGAAAAAATCCTAAACTTGAAGGACAAGTAGGCGAAAATGCTGTATGGGATGGACCATTAAGCAAAGAAGGATTTCCAATGGGAGTTGGTTCTAGCTCAGGTATAACACCTATGCAAGTATCAAAATATCCATGCAGCTATGATGCTATGCCAATTTCACAAAGAGCTAAAGTATACAAATAATCATGGGTTACGTACAATATTCAAGTCCATTTTTAAAAGCTGGTAAAGGATGTGCTGAATCCGAAGGCGGTAGTGGATGTATAGTTAAAAGAGGTGGCGAGTACGTTATCTTAAATAATAAAAAAGGTGGTGTATGGAGAAGCGGTTTTTCATCTGCAGCGGATGCTAAAAAAGCTTTAGCTGCATACCACGCAAATAAATAATTATGAGCTCACCATTTAGTAAAAAGTTTTGCGGTAAAAATCCAGTTAAAATGTCTCCACTTGATCAAGGTGGTTACGAAGGCGGTGGTGATGTAGAAGGTAAATACTATATACCAACAGGACAAATGTATGCAGATATGTTTGGTAAAATTGGACAAGCTGTGGTAGATATAGATAAAACTGTAAGAAAAAATAAAAAGAAAAAAGACACATCAGATCTTGATAAAAAAATAAAAGAGTCAGGTACAAAAGCAGCTGATGAATTAGCTAAAGCAAAAAAAGAAAGAGAAGAGTTAGAAAATACAGAACCATTTTGGGACGGTACGAAATGGACAAGAAGACCTAAACCTGGGTTAAACACTGTTATATCAACAACAACAAAATTAGGATAATAAAATGGGACATAAAGGATACCACGGACAATACACTGGAAACTCTAAGTTTTCAAAGAAACATGATGAAGCTTACGATGCTAAAGAAGCATATAACAAAGATTTAACAGCTTCTGCAAGATTACACTATTTAGAAAATGATAGACATGACCACGAGTCACCTGCTAAATTTATAGGTAAAAAAAGAGGTGAAGCTGGTTTCGAGCAAGATCCAGAAGAAGCTAGATATGAAAGACAGTCTAGAAAAATGGATAGAAAAAAGAAAAGAAAAGCAAAAAGAAACGCAGCTACGCAAAAGCACTGCATGAATTAATAACTAATAAAACTAATATTATGCCTTACGGAACACCAAACGAAATGGAATCAGCAAAGCAAGAAAGAAAAGATCTTATGAAAGATAATCCAGTAGCAAGAACTGCTGCAGGAAACAGACCATGGATAGCTAAACATTACAAATCATCTATGTCACCTATGAGTATGGATACTCCTATGGAAAAACATGATGGTAAAGATTTTAAAGATAAAGGATTTATGGATAGTCATTTTCCCTCAGGAAAACCTAGAGGTGGAGATGCTCTTAAAATGGATCACAAATAACATTAAACATAAACAACAATTAAAAAATAAAAAAAATGTCAAAATTAATAAAGTTTACAATGGTTGGAGGAGGACCAAATAATCCTTCTGCAACTACATCGTATAATCCATCAGGTGGACTTACAGCTCCTTTCTATATAAATATTGATAGAATTAGAGGTGTTAATTACGTAGCTACTGGAAATTATCCAACTCTAAAAGTTTTTATACAAGGTGGAGGATCTGGTTTTAGCTCTATAACTCCACAGTCAGAAATACTTAAAATATATGGAATATCTAATGGTGATGCTACACAAAGAGCAGAAATAGGCCAAAAAGCAGTTGAAGCTTTTGTAGGATTATTAGAAAATACTAATCAAAATTCTAATATTATAGAATTTCCACTTGTAGAAGGTTTTAATGCAAAAGCTGGCGAATGTTTAAGCCTTGAAATAGCTTTTAATGTATAATATATAAAAAAAATAAAAATGAAAAAATTTGTAAAATTTGATTACGCAACTAGTGGATCTGGTCTTAAAGGAACAGCAGTAGCTATTGATGATATAGCTGTTCTTGCTCCTGCAAATACATCATCTGCAAATCCAGCTAGAGTTAACTTATGGACACTTTCAGCAGGAAGTAATAACTATCAATTAAATTTTGATGGAATTACAACTGGAAATAAAAATGATTATGTCGATAGATTAGCTGAAGCTATAGTTGTAAAACCCGGGGGTGCAGTTGTACCAGCTGGAAATAATTTATCTATTAGCGGTATAGTATTCGGAAATCAATTATAAAAAAAAATGAAACCTAAAGGATTAGGTGATACAATTGAAAACTTCACCAAAGCTACCGGGATTAAAAAATTAGCTGATGCTATACCCGGTGGCTGCGGATGCAGTAAACGCAAAGATGCGTTAAATAAAATATTTCCTTATAAAAAATAATTATGGCTTTTAAATTAACAAACCCTCCATATAAAATTGACAATACTCCAGTATATCACGTAGATATGGAAGAAGGTGTTTTAGGTAAAGCTAATAATAATGGAACTATCATTTTAAATAAAGATTTAAAACCTCATCAAATACCAGAAGTTGTAGCACATGAGAAAGTTCATATAGATCAAATGCGTAGAGGTGATCTTGATTATGATGATGATTATGTATATTGGAAAGGTAAAAAATACTCAAGAGCTCAAATGAAAGAAGGAGCTAAAAATTTACCTTGGGAAGCAGAAGCATATAGAAAAGCATGAGTAAAAAATTTAAAGATACAACTGTTGGTCAAATATTGTTTGGCGCAGCATCAGCAATAAATCCTACATTAGGAAGCGTATTGCAAGGTGTAACATCTCCAAAAGAAGCTATTGAAGCTATTACTAAATCTGATGCTCCTGCAGAAGATAAAGTAAAATTACAACAATTAATATACGACCAACAAACAAAAGAAATTGAAGCTATCACATCAAGATGGCAAGCAGATTCTATGTCTGATTCATGGTTAAGTAAAAACGTACGCCCACTAGTATTAGTGTGGTGTATAGTTATATTTTCAATGGCTGGAATCTTAGATAGTATAGAAACACTACCATTTCATATAAATGAATTATGGAACGATACTTTCGAAAAAATAATGATGTCGGTTGTTCTAGCCTATTTCGGCGGACGAACGACAGAAAAGGCAAGTAATATATTTAAGAACAATAAAAATTAAAATGAATAATATGTCACAAAATCAACCTAAAAGAGCGATAGCGGTAATTCCAAGTGATACAATAAATATTCCTCAACCTGGTGCTTATTTAAGTGGAGCTAGTAGTACTAATGGTACAACTCTAACAACAGCTGGTGCTAAGTTTATAGATGGTGATTCCACTATTGGCAGAAACAATTTTGTGACTGCTGGTGATGTTGTTGTATCTGGAACAGAAATAGCACAAGTAGTAAAAGTAGATAGCAATACTGTTTTAACATTAGCAGCGCCTGGTATAACTGCGGCTGCGCCAAATGACTATAAAATATATAGAAGCAATGGAGGTGCTATAAATGCAACTCAAGGTACTAGTGGTTATAGTTTATTTGTTGGAGGCGCTGGCGATATGTCAGTTGTAACAGTGGACGGCGATGAAGTAGTTATGAAAAATATAGGTAACGCTTCATTTATACCTCAGCAAGTTATTAGAGTAAAAGCAGCTGGAACTACAGCGTCGGACATTATAGCACTAGATTAACATGTCCTCGATATTAGCTAATGCAAACGCGGTACTTGCTTTACCAGTAGATCCAGGTACAGGTAGTTCTCCTAGTATAGATAAAATAATTGGAGAAAACGGTATAGACTTCTTAATAGCCGAGAATACAACTCCTTCACTAAAATTCATGGTAAAAAATCCATAACACATGGCAAATATAAAATTCTCACAATTTACAGTCGGTAATACAGAATCAGATATAGACTTTGTAGTAGGTTACAAGGGAGCTAATAATATTCAAATATCTCCAGCTAATTTATTATCAGCAACACTAGCAGGTTATTTACCACTTACTGGTGGTACTATGACTGGTGATATTATACTTAATGATGATGTAAGACTTAGAGCAGGTACAGGTAGTGATTTTTCATTTTTTCATGATGGTAGCAATAGCAAAATAAATAATAATACAGGCAGTATAGTAATTGAGAACTTTCAAGATGATGGTGATATAATATTTAGAAATGACGATGGGTCTGGTGGTACTGCTACATATTTCTTTTTAAATGGTAGTTCTGCAAGCAGTGGTTCAAAATATACGCAATTTCCAGATAATTCAAACTTAACTTTTGGTTCAGCAGATGATTTACAAATTAAACACGATGGTACAGATAGTAAAATAACTAATACTAATGGTGATTTGTATATTAGAAGTACTGCCGATGACAAAGATATTATCTTTCAAAGCGATGATGGTTCTGGTGGACTAGCTACATATTTTTATTTAGATGGAAGCATTGTTGAAAATAGATTTTCTAAAGCTACAAGACATAGTGATAATATAATAGCTAAGTTTGGTGACGCTAATGATTTAAACATATATTCTAATGGTTCAAATTCTTATATTGAAAATTTTAATAATGATTTTATAATATCAAATACTGCTGATGATAAAGACATAAGATTCTTTTGTGATGATGGTAGTGGCGGGACAACTGAGTACTTTAGAGTTGATGGTGGTAACGAAAATATTGCATTTAGTAAAAATATAGCATTTCCTGATAATGTACAAGCACAATTTGGTTCTGCTCTTGATTTAAGATTGGTTCATACTGGTTCTGATAGTTATATTCAACAAACAGGTTTTGGTGATTTAATTATACAGCAGACAGTTAATGACGCAGATATATCTTTTCAGTGTGATAACGGATCTGGTGGTGTAACTGAATATTTTAGATTAGATGGTAGTGCTGGGGTAGTAATTGCAAGTAAAGAATTTAGGTTTGTAGACAATGTACCCATAAAACTTGGTACAGGACCAGATTTTCAAATGCTACATAATGGCACAACAACAAGTTTTGAGAATAGCACAGGTAATTTAAAATTTTCAAATTTTGATAGTGATTCTGACATTATATTTCAAACTGATAATGGAGCAGGTAGCGTAACTCCTTACATAACTTTAGATGGTACTAATAAAAGAACAAAATTTTCAGAAGATATATTAATAGCAGATACTAAAATATTAAGAGTAGGTTCAGGTGCTGATTTACAAATTGTTCACGATGGTACAGATTCTCTTATAAATAATTATAATGGACATTTATATATTAGTAATTTATCTGATGATAAAGATATTTATTTCAGAAGTGATGATGGTTCAGGTGGAGTAACTACATATTTTCAATTAAATGGTTTTGCAGTTAGGACTGATGTTTTACAAAATCTTAGAACTCAAGATAGTATAAAATTTCAAGCAGGTTCAAGTGGGGATTTAGAATTATTTCATAATGGTACAGATTCTTTTATAGAAAATCAAACAGGCCATTTAAATATTGTAAACTATGCTAACGATAAGGATATTAGATTTTGGAGTGATGACGGTAGCGGTGGTATTACTACATATTTTAGGTTAGATGGTGATACAACATCTATAGTTGTATCAGCTACTCTGGGAATGTACTTTAATGACGGTGTTGCGGCTAGATTTGGTACAGGAGGAGATTTAATTATTTATCACGATGGTTCTAATTCTTATATAACAGATACAGGCACAGGATTCTTAAATATTTCCTCAGATGCGGCTTTAGTTTTATCAAATGCTTCAGGAGAGACATATTTTATTGCAACATCAAATGGTTCAACAAAATTATATTACGATAATTCAAGTAAATTAGAAACCAGAAGCACGGGTATTAAAATTTCAGGCGTATCAGAATATGCGGATAACACAGCGGCTATCGCAGGAGGACTTACAACAGGAGATGTTTATAGAACAGGAGATTTATTAAAAATAGTACACTAATGGCAAATATAAAGTTTTCACAATTTACACAAAAAACAACGCTAGGAACAGTAGATTTTTTAGTAGGATATACTGGAGCTGATAATGTACAAATAGATCCAGCTGACTTATTATCTGATTATTCTCAAGGAACTGGAGCTGCTGGTCAAGTAACTTTTTTTAGTGCTACTTCTACAGTAAC
>Ga0196899_1001869_pt1 | contig 10098 bp, 5 predicted proteins | sample VirMetDEL_Sep_01_FD_169095 | JGI IMG/M metagenome (GOLD analysis project Ga0196899, IMG submission 169095) | Aqueous microbial communities from the Delaware River and Bay under freshwater to marine salinity gradient to study organic matter... | ecosystem: Environmental > Aquatic > Marine >... | reverse complement strand
AATGGAGTTAATCTAAGATGTTTAACCAAGACCAAATGGGGCGCATAGCTGACAAGTTAGGCTATCAAGGTCCGATGCACAAGTTCAATGAGTTCTTGGCGAGTAATCCCGGTGCTCAACGTGCTTACGCCGGTCTTGAAGCTAAAGCTAAAATGAAGATGAACAAAGGTGGTGTTGTACGCAAGATGCAGGAAGGTGGTGTAGCAAATACAGTTACATCAGATCCTAAGCCGCAAGTAGGTACTGATCCTCAAGGTAATCCTATCTATCAGACTGCTGAAGGTGTAGGCGCACCAGTGATCGGTGCCGCATCTCCGATGCAACAACCTTATGGTCCTGTACTTGACGAAGCAGGACAGCCTAAGCAAATTCAAGTATTAGACGTAGAGGGTAACCCAGTTCTTGATGAATCTGGTAATGTCGTCTATCAAACACAATTTCCTACCATCGGTGATATTTCTGTTGGGCGTATGTATCAACCGGGATTGCCATCTGGAGGTATGCAGTTAGCACAAGGAATTGAAGCCGCTACTCAGCAAATGATTGCGCAAGGGACTGGTGCGCTAGGTACTGCTCCACAAGCAACTGCTCCAACTTTAGCTACTACTGCTCAAGCAACTACTCCTACTGCCGCTACTGCTCAGCAGATGACTGCGGCTACTGCTGGTGACATAGGTACTACTACAGGTGCCGCTGGCATGGTTGGTGCAGATGCGAAGGTGCAAGCCGCTACACAAGACCCTACAACAACTGAAGTTGCTAACATCGGACCTGCGCAGTTAGGTCAGGCTCAGACAATTCAACCTGCTGTTCGTCAATTATCTCCAGAAGAATTAGTAGAAGCGCCTGCTGATGCGCAGTTTGCCGCTCAGTTTGCTGAACAGGTTCAGGCCGCACAGGCACAACCAACTGAGCAAGCTACTGTACAGGGTCAATTAGCTAACATGATGGCTGACTTTGAAGGTGGTGAAACTCCTGCGTGGGCCGCTGGTGCGATGCGCAAGGCAACTGCATTGCTTGCTCAAAGAGGATTGGGTGCATCGTCTCTTGCAGGTCAGGCAATCATACAAGCGGCTATGGAAGCGGCTACACCGATTGCAATACAAGATGCTCAGACAGTAGCTCAATTTGAGCAAATGAATTTATCCAACCGTCAAGCCCGTGCAATGTTAGCCGCTCAACAGCGTGCTCAGTTTATTGGACAAGAGTTTGATCAACAATTCCAAGCTCGTGTAGCAAATGCCGCTAAGATCAGTGACATCGCTAACATGAACTTTAATGCGGAACAGCAGGTTGCACTTGAGAATGCACAGCTAGCTCAGACGGTTGACTTGAACAATCTATCTAATCGTCAAGCAACACAAATGGCTGAGATCGCACAAACGGCATCTTTAGAGATGTCTAATCTTAACAATCGTCAACAGGCGGCTGTACAAAATGCTCAGTCTTTCTTGCAAATGGATATGGCTAATCTGTCTAACACGCAACAAGCTACCATGTTTGACGCACAATCTCGTATACAAAAGATTCTGTCTGATCAGGCCGCTGAGAATGCATCAAGACAATTCAACGCATCTTCTCAAAATCAAGTTGATCAGTTTTACGCCAACTTAAAATCTCAAGTCTCTCAGTTTAATGCTACACAAACAAACGCAATGACGCAGTTTGAAGGTGAGCAAGAGCTTGCTGTTAGCAAGTTTAATGCTGAGCTAAAGAATCAAAGAGATCAGTTTGAGGCGCAGAATCAAGTCGTCATTGCGCAGTCTAATGCACAGTGGCGAAGAGACATTGCAACTGCAAACACTGCGGCCATCAACGCCGCCAATCAATCAAATGCTAGGGCTGTGTTGGATATCAGTGAGCAGGCATACGATAACTTGTGGCAGGCTTTTGAAGATCAAATGGAATATGCATGGGAATCTGCGGAGAGCAGAGAAGATCGTATTAACGCAATTATTAGAGCGAAGATTTCTGCTGAGTCTGCGGCTACTGTTGCCGATATGCAAGCAGATGCGCAGGCGAGTACATCTATGGGTAAGTTTGCAACCTATGCGTTATTTGGGTCTGGTGGACTGTTAGGAATTTAAGGATTATTTATGAGTATTGAATTCGCAAAGGCATACAAGAACTTTCAGAAGTTTGAAGAAGAGCGGTCAATGCAAAATGCCGAATCAAATTCAGAACGTAAAAATATTGGTCTGCTGACACCTCGCACACCTAAGAAGATGAATAGCACAAGTGGCACTGAGTTAGATAAAGTTGCTGATTACGTACAGCAAATCCGTAAGCACAGGATGAAAAAATGATTAGGCAAGAACCTAAACTTGATGGGCCGATTCCGGGTCAGTCACTGACAGCGGAGCCTAAGTCTCGTCCATGGCGTAGGCCATACCAATTCTCCACAGTCGATGAGCTTGTTGAATTTTACATTCCACAGTTTTCAGATGACACGTTTTCTACACTACTTGTCGAACAGATCGAGAACGGTGTTCCATTAACAACTATAGCTGAAATCTTAACAACAGCAAACGTAATGGAGGGCAGACACTCTATTGATTTAGCTGTGTTGATATCTCCTGTGTTGATTGAGGCAATGACACTTGTCGCTGAAACAGCGGGAGTTGAGCCAGTCATTGGGACTGAAAGTGAATTGTATAGACAAGTGGGTAGAGACTCCGAACTTGTTAAGCGTGCAGTAGACAAACTTCCCGCGCAGACAGACAGCTTAGAAGAAGCAGTACCACAAGAAGAAATGATGATGGCAGAAGAAGTTGAGCCATCAATGGAAGAGCAACCTGTTGAACGCAGAGGGCTAATGGCTCCAAGAGGTATGGAATAATGGGATTTCGTTTAGGTAGCTTCCTTGCAGGCATGGCCGAAGGTGCCATTGAGCTTGAAGAAAATGCACGCAAGCGCAATGAAAAAATTATTGATACTGAGTTTGAGCGTTATCGTCAGCGAGAAGAAGACAATAGGAAGATTCGTGAAGCATCTCAGGATGAGTATGATCAGTTAGCTCGTGTTCTTATGTCACTGCCCGGAATGGATAGTGCAAAGACTTATGCTGTGCTTGACTACGGTCCTGAAATTGCTCAGTCATTTATTGAAAAGGCTCCAGTGCTTGCTAAAGAAGAGGGTCTTGCTGTCGGTGACTATGTTGAATTGATGGATAAAGATGCAATTAATTCATCTATTAATGTTAACACACTTATTCGCGCAAATAAATTGCCGGGAATGCCGGGTGCTCGTGAATTTGAAGTGCCTGCTACCTTGTATAAGAGTCCTGTTTTTGGAAGGGATTATACTGGATATGCTAAGCGTCTTGCTGGTGCAACTGAAACGGAAGAACAACCAGATGTTGCATTGCCTAAAGGTAAGATTAAGTTTATGGACATGATTGAAGGAAAAGAACAAAAACTTCCTCAATTAAGCGCAGGCCAAGTTGTTAAACAATTAACTGAAATGTTCTATGATGAGTTTAGTGTTGGGTACAAACGAGATCCAAATACTCAAATGTTGATTGTTACTGACACAGATTTAACAAAGGCAAAAGCGGCGGAAAGAGCCGCAAGAGAATCATACGGCATTTACTATAATTCAATCGGACCAGATGGTAAATTTGATGTTGAAACTGAACAATATCCTGCAATAGAAGATTCATTTAATCAATTCTTTCTTCAGAAGGGTGCTGAAGCAGAGTTAATTTCAGGAAGTGGACAATCTGGACAAACACCTGCTCCAACGCAAACTCCTGCTCAAAGTTCGGCAAGCGTAACTATACCAAATTCAAATATTACAATAACAATGACACCGCAAGGTGGATATTCAATGTCAGTACCAAGTATTGTTCAGGCAATTGTTCAAGCTAATCCGGGAACCTCTGCGCAACAAGCTAATAACATAGCCAAACAACTTTTAGATGAACTGAATGCGAAAGCAAAATGAAGTACAACGAAGCAGATCCTCAGTACCTCTTACGACAAAATCTCACATTAGATCCTGACTTTTTAGAAGATGCTTCTACTTTCTTATATCAAACAGAAGGTATTGTTGTATCTGATCCAGAGGAAATCTATGAAGCTTACATGGAGCACATGAGATTTTCCGATGTCAATGAGGCAACGACTATTAGGGATCTTGCTGTTATCCGTGATTCTTCTGATGAGATGAAGGAGAAGTACGCTCGTCTGTATCATACATACGATAAGATGAATGTATTTAGAGAAGATGAAGATTTCTCAGATGCTATTACAGCCTTTGGTGATTACGCTGAAGGTATTCTAACAGCACCTTCTACTTACTTGGGTATTCTCACTGGTGGCTTAGCAAAAGGTACTGCTGTTGCAGGACAACAAGTTGCTAAGGCCGCTATTCGTAAGCAATTAGTATCGTCTATTACTAAGCGTGGTATTTTAGCGGGTGCGGCTACTGAGGGTGCTATTGGCGTTGGTCAAGGCGACATTCAAGAAAGAATCAAAGTAGAGTTATTCCCTGAGTATGAATACGATGTAGGAAGTGTCGCTTTACAGGGCGGCCTGTCAGCATTACCGGGTGGTGTACTTGGTGGCCTGTCTGCACGTAAAGGAGCTAAGCAAGCTGTGCGCGCAGAACGTATCGGACAGATAGGTGCTGAGCGTGTTGCACGTAAAAACTTAGCCGCTACACAGGCCGCTGAAGAAACAATTCGTGCCGCTGATGATGTAAAGAAAAGACAGATTAGTCAGATATTAGTTGGTGCAGGCGAGGAAGTAAGAACTGAAAAGTTACCTCAGTCTGAGCAACTATTGACTCAGCTTGATGATTCTACTCAAATAAGAATTCAAGCGGCGGCAATTGAACTTGGTGCTGAGTTAAAACCAATAAAATTTTCCGATGGGACAGTAGAACGTATTACTGAAACAATTGCTAGAGCAATCGCAGATGGAAGTATCTCAGCAAGAAACTTTGATGAGATCATGACTAAGTATAATCTAACATCTCCTCAGCTAGCCCTTCTCTTTACTGCCGATGTCTCACGTGCCGCACGTACATTACAACGTGCAAGTCAAGTTGCTCGTGTGCGTAAAATGGCAGAAGCTATTGCGAGACAATCAGGTACAAGTGTTGATGAAGGTGATTTAGCTAGAGTAATAAGAGGTGGATTCTCTCAGCAAGATTTGGATGAGATGGGCCTGTACCAAAATATCACGAAAGCATTCCAAGAAGGCTTTATGGGCTTTGAGCAGATGCGCCGTGGTTTGATGACTACACAGTTACAGACTACTCAGCGTAACATTGCTGGTGGTGGAATGCGTGTGTTTCTTGATGAAGTTGAGAATGTTTTCATAGCGGGTTCTCGACAGATTGGTGAAGCACTTGGAATGAAACCAAGCTCAATGACACAGCCATCTAAGATTACTCCTCCTTCAATGATTAAGTATCTGTGGAATCAAAGTGAAGCAGAATTAATTGCTAAAGCGTATTCGACAGCCTTACCTAAAGAAGCAACACGTTTGTTTGCTGAGTTTATTGATGTGGCAGACGCGCAGGCATTGTCTGGCGTTGGTGGTTCGCTGGCTAATTTTGGAAGAAAGCTTAACTTCCTCAACAAGCACGCAGACAACTTCTACAAGAAGGCAATCTTTGCTGGTCAACTAGATCGACTCACGCGCTCTAAATTTGGTAAATCTGTAGCAGACATGTTAGCTGAAGGTGAGATGGATAAAATTACTGTAGATATGTACAGGAACGCCACTCAGAAAGCGTATGAACTATTGTATCAGAAAACACCAAGCACCAAGACTGAGTTAGGTAAGTTTGGTAATGCATATCTGCGATTAGATAAACAAGCAGGCATTGGCATGGTGACAGGTCTTGTGATGCCATTCCCGCGCTTCATTTTTAATCAGTTAGAATTCTTCGCTGAAAGAGCACCCGTCATTGGTCTTGCATTTTCAAAAGGTCAGGGTTTGGCAGAGCAATCTATAAAGCAACTAAGTGGCTTAGGCATGATTGGTGGCTTTGCGGTTTACAGAGCTACGCAAGGTCCAGATACTAAATGGTATAATTACACAAATGAAAAAGGTGAAACAACAAATCTAGCCCCAATGCTAGCAGGTCTAACACCGTTCTTGTACATGGGCGATGTATTGTATCGTTATCTGAGCGAAAAGACTGAAATTCCACCTGTCTCAAAGATAGTGGATGATTTGCAGTCGGTACTCGTTGGTGAAGGATTTAAAACTGGTGCCAGTAAGACATTGTTTGACAGAACAATCCCTGAAGCATTTAGAGCTTTAACAACAGGTGAAGAAGTCTCTATTCGTGTCGCTGAAGAGGCAGGTAAAATCCTTGGTGACTACGCCGCTACATTGATGTACAACCTACCATCTGGTTTAGCTAGGGATGGTTGGGGACTGTATGATGATGAAGCGAGAATGATCATTGAGACAAATGGTGAGATTAGAATGTGGGATGCATTCATGATGCGATTCACTCGTGGCCTACCAGCATTTGTCAGAGATCCTATCCTTGAGTATTACGATCCTAATATTGAAATTAGATCTCGTCCTGTCGTTGAGAAATCAGCAGACACAAAAACACAAATACCATTGTCTACATCTGTAACTGGTTTGAACATCCAAGCACCTGAGAGTGCCATGGAAAAAGAATTCAATCGTCTTGGATTAACAACATATGATGTGTATAAGCCTCATCCATTCGGTCCCGCCGATGTCATGTTGCGTGACAGGTTAGGTGATAGGCTGAACGAAGAAGCGCAAGCTGTTATGAATACTGATCTGTACAAGCAGTACGAAGATTCAGGTAAGCGCAGGATGATGAAGAGTAGATTGTCCGCTGTTGTTAATTCTGAAAGAGCTATTGTATTTGACGCACTAAGAGAAAGAGTCAGGACAGGTCAAGAAAAGCGATTCTCAGAAGAAGACTTAGAAAAATTTAAGTTTGAATCAACTGGTACTTCAGATGACCGTAGGCAAGCAAAGGCTGAGTTCCGCAAGAAGTATGAAAAAGACAGGGAATATGATTTTGGTGCTCCCGGTGACTACGCTAAACTCAACGATGAACTAGACGCACTAATTAAAGAACTGGACGCTGTCAGAAAGGCGTATGGCGGTCTTGTGCAGAAGTTTAATGTTGGGGGTATGCCTACCCCAATGGATGAGCAAATGGACGCTCTCAGCCTCTCTGAAACGCTTGAGGAGCAACAAGCACCTGACGTATCTGTCGGTGAATATCTTGGCATGCTGGGTGACCTGCGAAGAGGTATCACTGGCGGTGCTATGACTGGTCAAGCAGACATGGTCAAGTTTATTGATGATGCAATTGACTATGTGACAGGACAAGATGCTGACTTAGATGCTCCATTAACACAGCTTACAGACGCAACACTAGGTAAGTACGGTAGAGAGATTACTGGTGACTCAGAGATTGCTCAAACGTCATCTAAGCTGATTGGTGAAAACTTAGGTGTCATTGAATCTATTGCACCGGGCTTTAAGATTCTAGGTAACACATTACCTGAAGCACTTGGTATCTTTGGTGATGCGAAACGTGCACAAGATAAGTACAAGCGTTATGAAGAAGCAATGGCTGAGCCTCCACGTGCAGGTGAGGCAGAAGCGGATCGCATAGAACGTATTCGTCAAGAAACTGGTGTGGGTGTGCTTGAAGGTGCAGATTCTACGCCTCGATTTGAGATTGATGACAGCCAAGCAAAAATTAAAAATATTAAATTAGACGAATACCAAAACATCAGTGGCGGAGAGTTGTCAGATCCTATTATAGAGTACTCTGGACCAAAAGGTCGCAATTTGTCGCTTTCTAAATTGACTGTTGGTGATATTTTAAAACACGATGAACTTTTTAAATATTATCCTGAAGCAAAGAATATCCCAATTACAGGTGTTGATGGTGATGCGTTAGGGTCGATGACAGCAGGTTTTGACAGGACAAAACCAATTGAGTCTGGAACCTTAATAGGACTTCCAGATGTGTACGAAAAGCAAGCGTCTGGTTTATCACCGATAGCCCAACTTCGTGAAACATTACTTCATGAGTTACAGCACTACGTTCAGTTTGTTGATAATCTAAACATGGGAGGTAATGCTGATCAATTTATGCCGGGTGGTGTTCTAGGAAGTGCCAAAATGGTAAGAATGGTAAATGATAATATTTCTGGATTGCACACTAAACTAGACAAAGAGCTTGGATATACTTCACGAATTGACTTAAATACTTTCAAAGAGCTTCTCACAAAAATAACAAGCGACAATGCGGACGAAGCAAGCTCAGCGATGAGCAAATTAGAAAATGGATTTATGCTTTCAGATGAAGAAGTCGATAAGATTATTGAGCTTGCTGAAATTAAAAAGGATGCAGATAAATTAGAAACATTAGCATTTCAAAATTATCAGACTCTTTCAGGGGAAGTTGAAGCCCGCTTAATCTCAGAAGAAAGAAGGGCAATGAGTCCAGAGATGCGAAGGATTACAAAACCCAGTTTGCTCGACAGGCTTGCGGCAGAAGAGGCTCAAGGTATGGCGGCAGGAAAGTACCCAAGAAAGAATGATGCCACTATTGTTGCTATGAGAGAGGGCCAGTTTAATAAGGAATACATTAGTCGCCTTGGTCAGTTAGCAGATAGAGCATTAAAAATTGCAGACAGAATGGAAAATTCTAGTATTAACTTTGAGGCGTATAACAGAGGTGCAGAGCTACTTCCATCAATCAAATTAAACATTGCAAACTCTGTGCGCAACAAAGTAAAAGAAGCGTCTGAGAAAGGATTTATTGAGCCTACTGTTGCTAAATCTGAAGTCACTGGCAAGACAGATTTATGGGACACACCAGATCAACAGATCACATCCGCTGATACATCAATTAACAAAGAAAAGCTACCTGCTGGATACGGTAAGCTTAAAAAACTAGGCGTATTTAAGCCCGGACAAAGAGTAGTAGACATCGGTGGTGGTAGGTTTGACAATGCTGTAGAAGACCTTGCCAAGCAAGATGTAGAACTACTTGTCTATGATCCATTCAATAGGACACCGGAACATAACAAAGCTGTAGCTGATGTGATTGCAGATGGCGGTGCAGATGTTGCAGTTTCTAATAACGTACTCAATGTCATTGAAGAACCAGAAAACATCAAGCGTGTTATTGAGCAGGCTGAGAATGCAATCAAGCCCGGTGATAAGGCTTACTTTACTGTGTACGCAGGAAATAGGTCAGGTAAGGGTGCGCAGACAACTAAAGGTTATCAGAGAAATGAACCTACCAGTGCTTACGTATCTCGTGTAGAAGAAGTGTTTGGTAAGGGTAATGTTCAGAGTAAAGGCGATTTGATTACTGCGACTAAACAATCTGAGGTCATTGACAAAAATATTACCTCGCTGGGAGCAAAACAAAAATTTAATATAGAAGACGATTATACAGTATACGCTATGTCAGAGATTGATCGCTATATGTTAAATAAAATAGATGATATACCGTGGAGTTCTAGGTCAAATTTCATTGCTGAAAGAGAGATGTATAAAAGATATCTGACTCGTGCAGATTTACAGGAAGCAATGAATGTTAGAAATGCAAATAGAGCAGAAGACGATGCCATGTTTAATAGTAAAGGGCATTTACAAGAAATCATTGAGGAAAAATCAGGAAAGAAAATACCTGAACTTTTGGATGAAATTAAAGATGAGCTAGACCTGCCAAAGAATCAGATTGAATGGGCGGAAAGTGATAATGATTTTATTGCTCAATGGGGTTCTATTAACGATCTTGAAGACACAAGATCTGCAATTGAAAAAGCGCGGTCTAAATGGGGCGGTGCTGATGTTAAAGCACGCGGTGGATTAATGTCACGCAAATAAAAAGCCCCTCATTGCGAGGGGCTGTGAGTGTGTAGCCAATACGAAAGCATTGACTAGCGGGTGGGACCATTGGTCAATGTCTCAAAGTATGCGGCATTAAATCCACGTTCCCATTCCCGACTCTGAATATCATCCTTACGTTGGTATGGGTTCTTCGTGAAGCCACGCCTAAACGCTTGGTAGCCTTTTTGGAATTGAATCTTCAAAGGGGCAGAGCGTAATCTTGACA
>Ga0196899_1001865_pt1 | contig 10114 bp, 9 predicted proteins | sample VirMetDEL_Sep_01_FD_169095 | JGI IMG/M metagenome (GOLD analysis project Ga0196899, IMG submission 169095) | Aqueous microbial communities from the Delaware River and Bay under freshwater to marine salinity gradient to study organic matter... | ecosystem: Environmental > Aquatic > Marine >... | reverse complement strand
TGCCTGGTGGCAATAGCGCTGTGGAACCACCTGATCCCATTCCGAACTCAGAAGTGAAACGCAGCTGCGACGATGGTAGTGTAGCATTCGCTATGCGAGAGTAGTTCACCGCCAGGCTCCCAATTCAAGCAAAGCCCTACGCATCAGCGTAGGGCTTTTTGCTTTTTATCTCTCAGAACTCCCACTTTGACGAAAGCGTTTAATCCGGCTCTGTTATTCGGTTAGTATCAAATGGCACCTATAACTATAAAATCGGGTACTAAGATGAATCTAAACCATACAACCAGTCGTCTGTGTTTAATCGCTACGCTGTTATTAGCAGCAAACAGTGCCGATGCGGTTGCTAAACCACTGCAATATGATGACGTATTTGAATTGGAGTTTGTGTCAGATCCACAGCCTGATGCCAAAGGCGAGCAAATTGTATTTGTACGTAACTGGATGGATAGGCAAACTGATCGGCGCCGAATGACGTTATGGCTCAGTTCGGTCGATGGTAAAACGCTGCAAGCCTTAACTGACAAAGATATTAATGCCACCTCACCGCGTTGGGCGCCGGACAACAACCGCTTGGCCTACATCGCTAATGGCCAAATTCACATTAAATGGCTTGATAGCGGGCGTACGTCACAATCAGGCCAGTTGCAGCAAAGCCCGGCGAACTTGAGTTGGTCGCCGGATGGCAAATGGCTGGCGTTTAGCATGTTTTCTCCTAAACAGGTTAAACCACCGGTAACTTTATCCGGTAAGCCGGAAAAGGCTGAATGGGCTAAAGCGCCGGTTTATATTGATAACAAGCAATACCGCGTCGACGGTGCCGGTTATCTCAAGCCAGGTTATCAACATATTTACATTATGCCTGCTGATGGCGGTTCGGCGATTAAATTAACAGAAGGTGATTTTAATCACAGTGGCGCGCTAAGCTGGGCAAACGATAGCAGTGCAGTGTATTTTTCGGCCAACCGGCATGAAAACTGGCAATCGCAGCCGGTGAATAGTGAGATCTTTCAGCTGACACTGCAAGATCGTAAGCTGACCCAATTGACTGACCGTAATGGCCCCGATGCACGGCCGGCAATATCTCCCGATGGCAAGCTGATCGCTTATGTCGGTTTTGATGATCGCAAGCTGGCACATCAGGCTAATCGTTTATATGTAATGAACACAGATGGCAGCAATATCCGTAACCTGACCGAAGACTTGGATCGCTCAGTCAGTGATTTTCAATGGCTACCAAACAGCAAAGCTCTGTATATCTCTTATGACAGCGAAGGCAAAGGCATATTGGCGGAACAACCTTTATCAGGCAAACGCAGTGTACTGACAGATGACCTGGGTGGCGGCTCTTACAGCCGGCCTTATAGCGGTGGCCAATTTGCCGCGGCCGGCAATGGTCTGATTGCCTATACCCAAATGAATACGCAAAAACCCGCAGAGTTGGCTGTTATCGCTAAGGGTAAAAAACAAACTGTGACCGATTTGAATGCCGATCTGCTGTTTGCCAACGATATCGGCAAGGTAGAAGAGTTTTGGTATAACTCGTCGGTAGACCAGCGCAAGTTACAGGCCTGGATTATTTACCCGCCACAGTTTGACGCCAATAAGAAATATCCGTTAATTCTTGAAATACATGGAGGCCCGCACACGGCTTATGGTCCGCATTTCGCTATGGAATTACAGCTAATGGCAGCACAGGGCTATGTGGTGCTGTATACCAACCCTCGTGGCAGTACCAGCTATGGCGAAGATTTTGCTAACCTTATTCACCATAATTACCCCAGCCAGGACTTTAATGATTTGATGGACGGCGTGGACGCGGTAATTGCCAGAGGTTTTATTAACGAAAAAGAGCAGTTTATTACCGGCGGTAGTGGTGGTGGTGTACTAACAGCCTGGACCGTAGGTCACAGTAACCGCTTCGCCGCAGCTGTTGCCGTTAAACCGGTAATTAACTGGTTTAGCTTTGTATTAAATGCCGATATGTACAGTTATTTCAGCCAGTACTGGTTTCCCGGCATGCCGTGGGAAGTGCCGGAGCATTATCTGAAATATTCGCCTATCAGTTATGTTGGTAATGTAACTACCCCGACGATGCTGATGACAGGTGAAGCGGATTACCGTACACCAATCTCCGAGACCGAGCAGTTTTATCAAGCATTGCAATTGCGCGGTATTGATACTGCCATGGTGCGGATCCCGGAAGCATCACATTCGATATACAGCCGGCCGAGTAATTTAATGGCGAAAACGGCGTACATCATCCATTGGTTTGACAAGTACCGGCAAAAAACCAGCGATTAAGCCTAAGCCAGCCCGGTAGGCAGACTGCCGGGCTTATGTTAGGCTAAGCAGCTGATTAAGCCTTGAATGCTCGTTTTGTATGCAGTTGAATGTAATAGCACAGCTTTTTGCTTTACCTTTGAGACGGCTTTTGTATAATGGCGCGACAAGCTACAGGGGCATAGTTCCAATTGGTAGAACAGCGGTCTCCAAAACCGATGGTTGGGGGTTCGAATCCCTCTGCCCCTGCCACTTTTCCTTATGACAACACTTTCTTATTCTCAGCAGCAGCTGTTAAAAGTTTTGCAAATCTCGCCGGTTAAATTAACCGACGCTTTTTCTACTCAGCCTTTGCTGACAGCAGCAAGCTCATTGACGCATCGTGAACCTTCGCCAAGCCCGGCATCAGAGAATATAGCACCCGATATCACAATACAGTTCTTAGCGCCGGAGCTTAGCCAGAAATTAGCTCAGGATATTGTTGCGGCATTAGCCGATGGGCTGAACTGGCAAATTGATCCTGACGCTGCGCAAAGCCAGATCCAGCAGCAACAGCTGCTAACGCCAGCGTTGCCGGTATTGCAGCAAGCTGAACAGAAAAAAGCTTTATGGGCGTTGCTAAGTAGCTATGTACAAGGTAGCTATGCACAAGGCAGCTATGAACAAAGTTGAGCTGTTAAGCCGTGATGATATCGCTGCGGTTTTGCCTATTGAGCAAGCGGCCAATAGTTATCCGTGGACAGAAGCTGCTTTTGCCAGCAGTTTTGCCGACAGTTACTTCAGCTACAAGTTGCTGGATTACGCCGGCAATATTGTCGGGTTTTATATTGCCCAGCTGATTTTAGAGCAACTGGAGCTGTTTAATATCTGTGTTGCGCCAACGCAGCAGGGCAAAGGTTACGGCCATATATTAATGCAGCACTTTTTGAAGGAAGGTGCTGCCAGAGGCGCAACCGAAGTTTTTTTAGAGGTACGCAGCAGCAACCTCAGTGCCATAGCGTTGTATCAGCGCTATGGCTTTACGCAAACAGGCTTACGCAAAGGCTATTACGTCAGTAGTGCGGGTAAAGAAGATGCCCTGCTGATGAGTTGTACTCTGTAACACAGCAGTGCATTTGCACTCTGTGCCCGCGCCATCCAAGCTGTTATAATCGCGCGCATTATCATTTACTTTTTGGGTTTTATCCCTACACCGTAGCCGGATGCCTGCGGTAACACACTATTGGATATTATGAGCACAGATAACTTTTTAGCCGAAGTAAACAGCCGGCGCACCTTTGCGATCATCTCGCACCCCGATGCCGGTAAAACCACTATTACCGAGAAGGTATTGCTGTTCGGACATCTGATCCAAAAAGCCGGTACCGTTAAAGGTAAAAAATCCGGCCAGTATGCCACGTCCGACTGGATGGAAATGGAAAAAGAGCGCGGTATTTCAGTTACAACCTCTGTCATGCAGTTTCCGTATAACGATTGCCTGGTAAATCTGCTGGATACGCCGGGCCACGAAGACTTCTCGGAAGATACCTACCGTACTTTAACTGCGGTAGATTCCTGCCTGATGGTTATCGACGGCGCTAAGGGTGTTGAAGATCGCACCATTAAACTGATGGAAGTAACCCGCTTACGCGACACGCCCATTATCACCTTTATGAACAAAATGGACCGTGATATCCGCGACCCGGTCGATTTGTTAGATGAAGTAGAAAGCGTACTAAAAATTGCCTGTGCCCCTATTACCTGGCCTATTGCCTCGGGTAAAGAGTTTAAGGGCGTGTATCACATTTTGCGTGATGAAATTATTTTGTATAAGTCCGGTATGGGCCACACCATTCAGGATGTGGATATTATCAAAGGCCTGAATAACCCTGAGCTGGATAAGCGCATCGGTTATTACGCCCAGCAACTGCGCGACGAAATGGAACTGGTGCAGGGCGCCAGCAACGAATTTGACCAAGAGCTGTTTTTAAAAGGCGAGCTAACGCCGGTATTTTTTGGTACCGCCCTGGGTAACTTTGGTGTCGATCATATGCTGGATGGCTTAACGCAGTGGGCGCCGATACCCCAATCGCGCGCTACCGATAGCCGTACAGTTGAACCCACCGAGGCAGGCTTCAGTGGTTTTGTGTTTAAAATTCAGGCCAATATGGACCCGAAACACCGCGACCGGGTAGCGTTTTTGCGCATAGTGTCGGGCAAGTACGAAAAAGGCATGAAAGTGCGCCATGTGCGTATTGGTAAAGATGTGCTGATCCCGCAGGCGCTGACCTTCTTAGCCGGCGATCGTGAGCATTTGGAAGAAGCTTACCCGGGCGACATTATCGGTTTGCATAACCACGGTACTATTAAAATTGGTGATACCTTTACCACCGGTGAAAATATGCAGTTTACCGGCATTCCTAACTTTGCGCCTGAGCTGTTCCGCCGTATCCGCTTGCGCGATCCGCTAAAGCAAAAACAGTTACTAAAAGGACTGGTACAGTTATCCGAAGAAGGTGCGGTGCAGGTATTCCGGCCACTGGATAATAACGATCTGATTGTGGGCGCTGTCGGCGTGCTGCAGTTTGATGTGGTCGTACACCGTTTAAAATCGGAATATAACGTTGATGCGCTTTATGAGTCGGTTAACGTCTCCACCGCACGCTGGGTATACAGTGATGATGGAAAAGCGCTGGACGAGTTTAAAAACAAAGCCAGCCAGAACTTAGCGCTGGATGGCGGTGATGCCTTAACCTATATCGCACCGACTATGGTCAACCTGAACCTGTCGATAGAACGTTACCCGAAAATTAAATTCCATAAAACCCGTGAACACTAACAGGCAGGCCGCATGAATATTAAGCATTTATTAACCGAAAAAACCCAAGCTGCTTTTGTCGCCCTGGGCTTACCTGCCGATACCAATGCCGCTGTTACCATAAGTACCAAGCCGGAGTTTGGTGATTATCAAATTAACGGCGCAATGGCCGCTGCCAAGCTGTTAAAAACCAATCCGCGCCAGTTGGCCGAGCAGTTAGTACAAAAGTTAGACCTTGCTGATATTGCCGATAAAGCTGAGATTGCTGGTCCGGGTTTTATTAACGTTACGCTGAACAAAAATTGGCTGACCGCGCAATTGCAACATGCCGGCGCAGACAGCCGTTTGGGCGTGTCGGCAAATACCGCACCGCAAACGGTAGTGGTGGATTACTCGGCACCGAATTTAGCCAAAGAGATGCACGTTGGCCATTTGCGCTCGACTATCATCGGTGACGCCGTAGTGCGCACGCTGGAGTTCTGGGGCGATAAGGTCATTCGCCAGAACCATATGGGCGACTGGGGTACCCAGTTCGGTATGCTGATAGCGCATCTGGAAGATAAACTGGCCGCCGGTATCGACTTAGAGCAGGTCGCGCTGGCCGATTTAGAAGACTTTTACCGTGAAGCGAAAAAACGCTTTGACGATGAAGAGGGCTTTGCCGATAAATCGCGTAACTATGTGGTGAAGCTACAAAGCGGCGACGCGCACTGCCAAAAACTGTGGCAGCTGTTTATCGATACTTCTATTAAACATAGCGATGAAGTGTATCAAAAGCTTAATGTTACCCTGACCCATGCTGATATTAAGCCGGAAAGTGCCTATAACAGCATGCTGCAGGGCATTGTCGACGATTTAAAACAGCGGGAGCTGGCCGTGGAAAGCATGGGCGCTCTGGTGGTGTTTTTAGCTGAGCTGGCTGATAAAGAGGGCAACCCGTCGCCGTTTATTATCCAAAAAACCGGTGGTGGCTTTTTGTACTCCACCACCGACTTAGCCGCCTGCCAGCATCGCAGCCATACTTTGCAGGCTGACCGGGTAATTATTTTTACCGATGCCCGCCAGGCATTGCATTTTAAACAGGTGGAGTTAGTCGCCCGTAAAGCCGGCTATCTGCGCGCTGCAACCACTTATGATCATTGCCCTTTTGGCACCATGATGGGCGAAGATGGCAAGCCATTTAAAACCCGTACCGGCGGTACCGTTAAACTGGCAGAATTGCTCGAAGAAGCCGTAGTGCGCGCCAAAGCTGTAGTGCAGGAAAAAGCTACTGATCTAACAGAGGCCGAAATAGCTGAAGTGGCGCGTAAAGTCGGTATTGGTGCGGTGAAGTTTGCTGACCTGTCGAAAAACCGTACCAGCGATTACATATTCAGCTGGGACGCGATGCTAAGCTTTGAAGGCGCCACTGCACCATACTTGCAATACGCTTACACCCGGGTGCGCAGTATTTTGCGCCGCGCCGGTATTGCTGATAGTTTCAGCGCTGCGTTGGTGGTTGAGCAGGAGCAGGAAAAACAATTGGCAGTTAAGTTGCTACGCTTTGAAGAAGCGTTGCAGCAGGTAATGAAAGATGCGCAGCCTAACTTACTGTGTAATTACCTGTATGAGCTGGCAAGTTTATACATGGCGTTTTATGAAGCTTGCCCGATATTGAAAGACGGCGTTGAACCAGCAAAGCGTGACAGCCGTTTAATGCTGAGTATTTTTACCTCTAAGCTATTAAAGCAAGGTTTGGACTTGCTGGGTATTGAGGTTATGGAGCGTATGTAAGCTATGAAAATCGACGATATTCGCCGCAGTTACACCAAAGATAAGTTGGAGTTCGATAAATTAAATGCCGATCCGATAGCACAATTTGAGCTGTGGCTTAAAGATGCTATTGCGGCAGAATTACCGGACCCGACTGCGATGTGTGTGGCGAGTGTCGACGAGCATGGCCAGCCATCACAGCGTCTGGTACTGTTAAAAGATGTCGGCGCTAACGGCTTTACCTTTTACACTAACCTTGGCAGCCGCAAAGCTACCGAGTTAAGCAGCAACCCCAAAGTGTGTTTGCATTTTCCCTGGCATCCGCTGGAGCGTCAGGTAATCGTCTATGGCACTGCCGAGCGGGTAACCGCCACCCAGGTAGCTAAGTACTTTTTATCACGGCCGAAAGAAAGCCAACTGGCCGCCTGGGCGTCAGAGCAAAGCCGGCCGGTATCTACCCGTCAGGCACTGCTGCAAAAATTTGCCGAGATAAAGCATAAATTCGAACACGGTGAAGTACCTTTGCCATCATTCTGGGGCGGTTTTTTAGTGCGGCCGCATAAAATTGAATTTTGGCAAGGCGGCGAGCACCGCTTGCATGACCGCTTTATGTACAGCAAACTAGACGACAATAGCTGGAGCATTGACCGGTTATGCCCGTAACGGACACGTCCGTTTTACCTGCTGTTGCCAGTAACACAACTGGCGGTAGTCAACCACTTAAACTTTTCGACACCCATTGCCACCTCGACTTGCCGGAATTAGCGTCTGAACAGCAAATGCACTGGCAAAGCGCACAGCAAGCCGGTGTAGCGGCATTGCTTATTCCTGCCGTGCAACAATCGGCCTGGCAAAACCTGCTGAGCTTACAGCAACAACATTCATATTGGCATATCGCTTTGGGTATCCACCCCTGGTGGGCGGCTAAGCACTCGCTTGATGCTGTAGCTGTGCTGGATAAGCTTGTTACAAAACATAGCCGCGCTATTGTTGCTGTAGGGGAGATAGGGTTGGATTTTGTGTTAGATGAAGCTACTTTCGCTATACAGCATCAGCTGTTTACAGCGCAATTGGCGCTGGCAAAACAGCACGGTAAACCGGTGATCCTGCATCATCGCAAAAGTCAGGTTCAATTGTTGGCAGAGCTTAAACGGCAGCAGTTTAGCGCAGGCGGTATTTTGCATGCCTTTTCCGGCAGTCAGCAACAAGGCATGGCCTTTGTTGATTTGGGTTTTAAGCTGGGGATCGGCGGCACCATTACCTATGAGCGGGCGGAAAAAACCCGCAATACGGTGCGAAAATTGCCGCTGGAATGTTTTGTGCTCGAAACCGATGCACCAGCCATGCCGCTGGCCGGACATCAGGGCGAGGTTAACACCCCGGCGCAGCTTGCTCGGGTGTTTGACGCTTTTTGCCAACTACGGCCGGAGCCACGCCGGCAAATTGCCGCAACGCTATGGCAAAACAGCTTAAATGTACTAAGGCTTGGCACGGCGTAAGCGTAGCGACTGGCGGGACAAGCGCGAGAAACCACGGCGCAGCATAAAACCGACAATACCGGCTAACACCAACATAGCCATCAGCTGCTGCATCATTTGCTGCCACGATAAGCTGATAGGGGTTAACGCCGCATCCTGACGCAAGCTTAATTTAATATAACCGAGCAACTGCTGATCTTTAGTGATCGATTGCACCATCGCCTGTAGCGGTTCTGTTTGTGCCGGGCTATATAGCAGCCGCGCCGGCGCACTACCTTCAGACCAACTCATGCGCACGCCATTGGCATCGTACACCACCACATCATGCAGATAGGGGCTGGCGGCAATATGCTGCGTTAACTGTTCCAGGCCATCGAGTTGGTCGTGTTCAATTAAATAAGCGGCCGTGTGTGATAACGCCATCAATGTTTCGCGCATCAGCTGGCTGCTTTGCTGCTGCAACAATTGTTTACCTTGTTGCTGTGTCAGTACCCAGCTGTGCAATAACAGCCATATACCGATAACTGCAACAGCTATCTGCAACAGCTTAATAGTGCTTGAAGTGCTGTCCGGTAATGGGATATCGTTCTGCATATTTTCCATAAAGCGCCAGCTAAGCCAGTCATTAAAGCGGGTAGGATGCCATGGCTGTGGCGTTAAGTATAGGTAGCAGAGTGTCGTTTTTTTATCATATTCCTTTGCAGCAGCAAGCTGCCGTATCACCCTTAGTGCATCTTACAACCGAAAATCAATATGCCGTTAAGCATTGCGATACAGCGTTATTGTTGCATAGCAAGCAGCCGTTAAACCTGGCTGAGACAGGGGCCTTCACTGCCGATACTGCTTCCGGAACTGCGGTGGTGCGGTTGTTTGGTGCGGCGCTGGATTGGCAGGTCGTTTCGACTGTATTACAGCGCATATCCCCTGATCATGCTGTAACGTGCCGGATATACCGGCCGCATCCGCAGTTAGCTGGTGCGGTAGAGCTGTTGTTAGCGCAGCCTTTAAGTTTGGAACTGCAGCAACAATTAGCTGAATGGCCGGCAGCACCGGGTGTCGAGCTGGTGTATTTGCCGCAGCGGCCGTTATTGTCAAAGCCGGGTGTGTTGGTGATGGATATGGATTCCACCGCCATACAGATAGAGTGCATTGACGAAATTGCTAAATTAGCCTGTGTCGGCGAGCAGGTGGCGGCAGTAACAGCGCGGGCGATGAATGGCGAACTGGATTTTGCCCAAAGCCTGATAGCACGTGTAGCAGCGTTACAGGGCGCGCCTGAGACTATATTGCGCGAGGTGCTGGATGCTGTGCCGTTGATGCCGGGGTTAACTGAGCTGGTTAGTCACTTAAAAACGCAGCAATGGCAGGTTGCTATTGCCTCAGGCGGCTTTACCTACTTTACTGATGCGCTAAAGCAGCAACTGGGGCTAACCGCTACGTTTGCCAATGTGCTGGAAATTGTCGACGGCAACCTCACCGGCAAGGTGAGCGGCGAGATTGTTGATGCCAACACTAAAGCGCAGGTTGTTAACCGGCTGGCCACGGAATATGGCATTGCAGAGCCGCAAACTGTGGCTATAGGTGATGGTGCAAATGATATTCCTATGCTGCAAGCTGCAGCGCTGGGAGTGGCGTTTCATGCTAAACCTAAAGTACAGGCACAGGCTAAAGCCGCCATTCGCAGTGGCTCGCTGCTGCAGCTGTTGTATCTGCTGGATTAAGCATGAAGCATCAGCAAAGTTCACTCTATCTGGATTTACAACAGTACCAACTGCATTTGCGCCGCCTGTTGCCAATGCAGCAAGGT
>Ga0196899_1001860_pt1 | contig 10131 bp, 7 predicted proteins | sample VirMetDEL_Sep_01_FD_169095 | JGI IMG/M metagenome (GOLD analysis project Ga0196899, IMG submission 169095) | Aqueous microbial communities from the Delaware River and Bay under freshwater to marine salinity gradient to study organic matter... | ecosystem: Environmental > Aquatic > Marine >... | reverse complement strand
CCTCAGCCGCCGCCGTGCCTAGCGTTGGCGTGCCTGTCAGATCACTATACGCTCCTGTGGTCGCTACGGTCGCGAGCGTTGGCGTGCCACTCAGGTCACTATACGCTCCTGTGGTCGCTACGGTCGCGAGCGTTGGCGTGCCACTCAGGTCACTATACGCTCCTGTGGTCGCTACGGTCGCAAGTGATGGCGTTCCGCTCAGGTCACTATACGCTCCTGTGGTCGCTACGGTCGCAAGTGATGGCGTGCCGGTCAGGTCACTATACGCTCCGGTAGTCGCTACGGTCGCGAGCGTTGGCGTTCCGCTCAGGTCACTATAAGCTCCTGATGTTGCTACGGTTGCAAGCCCTGAGATATCAGAAGAGGAGAGGACAACCGCGCCGGTTCTACCTGCAACGCTTGTCACGGCGTCAGTGTTGTCCACCTTGTCAATTTTGGCTGGGTCGAGCGTTCCACCCATATCTGCATTAATAAGGAGGTGATCACCTACAGCCCAAGTTTGCCCTTGGTAAGAGCCCGCCACGCTTATGATATAGAGGTCACCTTGTAAGGCGTTTGACAGATCAACAGGAGCTGAAGTGTCAAACGTGCCCTTGTATGTCACGCCACCAACAACCGCCGCATCTACAACGGTCTTGACCTTTGCGGGTGTCATTGCCGTGAGGTCGTTTGTGCCAGTGGTGGCTTCAGCGCTTGTGGCTATCCTGATCTTTCCTGAGACTGTTTCACTTGCGTCAGGTACAGAAGCGGCGCCCGCTGATGGGGGTAAGAATAAAACAGACATGATGGAGCTCCTTAGATAGCGCTAAAGCCTGCAATGACCCTCACGGTGTCAGCGGCGTCATTTTTCTTGTATGCAATAGTTTGGATGGTGGTTCTTAGTGTCCCTAGGTCGTCAGAGAAGATCTGACCCACCGTGATCTCATTTGTGGTTGGGTCGCTTGCGCTCGCTCGCGCTCGATACTTGATGAACATCACATCAGAACCCTCATTAGTAAATCCAACCCATTGGAACGTGAGCCCGCTTGCACAAGCTGAGCCTGTAGTTGAATCAATGAAATCAGATGAAGTCAGGTTGTTCCAATCGGTATTGGATACGCCTGACAGATCAAGGGAGCCACGAATTGAGCCACTAATGATAGGGTCTTGTACTTTTAACCTAGACATAATTAATCCTCAAAGTCTTCAGATAGGAGACGGTAAATGTGAGCCACGGTATCTATCGAGCGTTGGCGCTTTATCACGCCCTCAATTCTGCCTTCCGGTCCTTGTCCGTGGGCGTTTCCCTCGATTGTATCAAATAGCCCCATATCGTCAGGAGCTCCCACACATAAAACAATGTGATTCCCTTGAACCGGCGTTTGTTCATCTGAAGTGAACACTGTGATGATATCGCCGGGCTGTGGGGCTTCCCCATCTCTACAGCGTGAGCTTTTCCCCCAATTGCTCCAAAGTCGATAACATGAGGGGAATATCTTTTTTCTGATATCAAGCCTGACTGACCTACCATAGGCAAAAGCCACAAACGCCCCACACCAAGAAAATTGACCGTTCTTAGTATAGTCAGGCTCCCAACTCCATCCAATCCCCTCTGAGCTCTTAATGTAGGTGTTGATGCGTTGCCAGTCTCCACCATATGAAGGCTCAGTGACATTACGCTCCCACTCACACTGAGCCCGCTCAATTGCTTCACGGCTTTGGGATGAGGCGTAGACATTGCGCTCTGGGCGGCGGTCAACCTCCAAGGCTTTGAGGTCAAGACCCATCTGAAGGATGGCGCGTTGAAGGCGCCTGACCTCATGCTCACAGCTCTCTTTAAGGTCAGCCATCATGAGCTTGAGCTCTTTATTTTCGGTTTCAAGGTCTTTTTTGGTTCGTGCCATTATGAATACCTCTGAGCCTCTGTTGTTGAGCCTAACACGGGCGGGCTCGTGTTGCTAGCGAGATAAGCGTCAAGCTTACTGTGAGCGCTCGCGCTAGTGTATAAGGTGGGCTCAAGCGTGCCACCTGTTACAGTGACCCCATGAGCTGCGGTGAAGGTTATTACATTGCCCACTATTTGGGCAATCTCTAGCCCTGTGATAGCGGCGTCCTCATTACCCCTTGGCAGATAATCCACCACGTCACCAACCTCAAAGAACGTCACATCTTTAGCCGTGGAGCTGTAACTATACTCAGCCACCTCAAGGGCTGTGGTTGAGGTGATGGTGGTGACATCGGCGGCGGCGTTCCATGCCACGGGATTGGTCCCAGTGGTAATGATCTCTAATTGAGCGCCCTCGCTCATGAGCTCTTGGTGGATGTTCTGAATCATCCCCACTTCATCAGTGACCCCCCACTCATCACCGTATCCTTTGAGGTGGGGTGAGCTCACCTTGACATAATCACCAACGTCTAAAAGCAAGCTCTGACCTGTTCCAATCGAGCCACGCCACAACCTCAGAGGGTTGCTTAATAGATTCCATTGGCGAGCGACAACAGGGAGGAAGTACCCCAAGGTGTCACCAAGTGAGTCTCCTAAGTCTCTTGAGGTCAGCCCATATAAATCAAGTTGGGTTCTTGAGCGCTCGCCACCATAGCGGTTGATCGCCTCTTGGTTGCTGAAGGTGAGCTCATTTTCAAACCGCTCCTCTTCAGTGTTCCATTGATACCTGACCACTGTCTGAGTGACTACATCTTCATAGATAGACCAAGTGGGCGGCTGATCTGCTAACCAATCCCCCGCCGCTATTGTCTGAGTGACATTAGACGCGAGCTCTGACCCTATGGGCTGAAGAGTGATTTTAGAGCGACCGTTAAGGTCACGCTTCATTATGAGAGCGCAGCTCATAGCCTTGAGCATGGAGTCAATGATGTCTTTAATCTTTACCCCATCGCCGCTGATAGCCCCGCTGAAGGTAAAGCCGCTCGCGCCGTCATACGTCAAGAAACTCTCCTCATCAATCTCACTTGAGGGGATAGCAAGCCCAATGGAGTAAACATCATAAGTCCCTAGCTTAGAGTCTCCCCCACCGCTCTCTAAGAGCTTAAGGATGATCTCCCCCGGTCGCTCTTTATCAAACAGCGCCCCGCCGTATATCTCAGCCCGCTCACTTCCCTCCCAGTCACCAAAGCTTGACACTAGGTCCCAATCTTGGGCGGGGTCTAGGTGGATGATATAGCCGACAGATGAGCCATCATATGTCGCCACCGTTTGATGCGTGGCTTTAATCCATTGATATCTAGTCTCTTCCACTCGCTTATCGAGATACTTCACTTGGATGTCATAAGTATCCCCAGCCGTGGCGGTGGCGGGTAGCCCTAGCCCGTCCTCAACTAAGATGGTGAGCTCACGCCACTGGTAATATCCAAGCGCTATCCCACTGATAGGATAGCTCACAGGGCGTTGAGCTTCTGAGTCAGAGCACCTGAAGAAAGAGAGAGGAGCCATTCGCCTTTGTCCTGTCCTCACCTCATTGGCAAAGCGCTGCTCTGAGCCCGGCGTTCTAATGTCGAGAGGATACCAAAGGCGCTGACCTGACCATAAAGGCGGGTGCTGTCCGTTGGCGTCCCAGTAATAAGCCTTAGAGCCTAAGATTCTGAAGCGTGACCAATCCGCTTGAGTGAGCGCGACCACAGGACGCACCCCATCAGGGTCACCGTTTGGTGAGACTGTGATAGTGTTATCTGTGCCAAGCTGCCACCGCGCCCATGATCCGGCGTATGTGTTCACAAACTCAAGCTCGTTATCGAGCGCGTCAATGATCACTTCAGGGAATTGTTTGACCTCATTTGTCCCTAGCTTAACTCTCTTTGACTCAGGGCGGCTGTTTGTCCTCACCTTGATGTAGTCGCTAGTGCCTGATGTATTATAGGAGCTGATGGAGCTGTCATAGCTTACTGAGGGACCGGGCTCAGGATAGAAGACCTGTTCTGTGTTGTTCTCGTAGCTTCCCTCAAGGCGAGGATAACGAGGGTGAGAACCATCAGAAGGCGGGTTTACGCCATTGGGTCCCGTGTACCAAAAGTGCCCTAATTGATCAGGCTGAAATGATGTCATATCAAACTGAGTTGAGGTGATACTTGAGCGCTCAATGTAGTAATCAACCCCGCCCCCCTCAAGATACACAGCCCACTCTAGGAAGCTCCCCTCTCTCCCAGTGTAATAATGAAAGCCCTGTTTTAAATTGGTCGTTACTCGCCCGCGCTCAGTTATTTCACCGTTTAATAGCGCGATGATTGGAGTAAGGCTTACGCTCACAGTCCCACCGCTCTCAACTACGGGTGAGCTATCAATGAAGCCGTTGACTATTTGCGTGAAGTCAGACAACCCACCATCAGGGAGCTCCTGAGCTACCCAAAGAGAAGCGCGGCGCCCTCTGAAGGTGGTGATAGCTGTTGAGACTTCAGGCACATTTGTGCCCCCTTGGGTTATGAGGTGGGCTTGACGTTGTGAGCCCCCCACCGCTCGACTGTCAATATTGAGGCGAGCGCCCCCCGCTATTGGCGTTGAGCTTGTCACCCTGACGGTCTCAGCGCCAATATGGAAAAGGGCGGGATAACTCACCCCGCTTACTGTGGTGTCAATATCAAGCGAGCCACTATCAGTAACATATAAGAGCTCACTAATGACTTGAGCGCGGAACGGGTCAGAAGCGCGAGCGCCACATCTCCCAAAGATCACAGAGGGGTCATTCACTCCCCCCCTCACTCTGTCAGTTGAGAGAGTCACTGTGACTGAGCTATAAGTAGCAACCCCGCCGCTTGGGTCGAGGTTGGCTGAATAAGCGCTCACCCCTACAATCCCCTCAAGGTCTTGATAGTTTATCCCTGTGGTGATGGTTGAGGGAAGGTTGGAGGTGGTGGGGTCAAAGCTGCCTGATGTGTAGCGAACAGGCAACCCGCCCACCTCTAAAACAAACACGCGCCGCGCCCTATCATCAGTTATGCTCATCACGCCTCCATAAAGATGTCAAACAAGTGGACCGCGTACAAAGCCACCTCGGAAGCCGTGACCTTTACAACGAGCTCCTCCCCTCTGTTGGCTGGGGGGATATACAATGGGCGCGGCGTGGTGGGGGCTGATATTCCCCCACTGGGGAAAGTATAGAGGCGGCTGCCTGTGTTGGCTCTATTGACCCCTGTAGTGGTGGCACGCTCAGGAGCTTGTAGTTGATTGGGATAGAGGAACTCACAACCCTCATCAATCTTTGCCCCAATAGACCCACCGCTCACCCTGTACAGCTCAAACAACACTGAGGGTCCATTGAGGTCATTGGAGTTAAGCGAGCTCATACCATACATGAACTCGATCCCCACCCATTGAGAAGTCGGGGCGCTAAAGTAGAACAGGTCAAACTCATCCGACTGACCTTTGATCGGCGCTGTATTGTACCCGCGATTATAAGCGCCCCTCATGTACCCTAGCGCTAAGTAGTCAAGCCAAGTGCTCCGCCCTATGTGATAAAAGCCAGCGCTCCTAAACTTCACCTGATTGAGCTGTTTGAGTGCAAGCGCCATCTGAGCCACAGGAGCGCCAAAAGTCACCACCCCATTATGACAAGCTTTAGATAGAGGCATAGGCTGAAAGTTTGTAGGCGTAGCCATGTTAAACCCCCCAAATACAAAGCCCGCGAATATAGGGCAAGGTTGGCGCTGTTGGTGGCGTGTTGGTCAAGCTCACTAAATAATTCCAATTGTCCTCATCATTATCGAGCCCCACCCGATAAATGGAGAGATTAAAGAGCTCACTCATTTCCTCATCTTGGTCAGGTCTTACGTCAATGGTGAACTGTTGCCAGCCCGCGCTTGAGGTTGTGATGGTTTGGTCTAGTATCCTGTAGCTCACAGACTGAGATAGAGGGTTGTGCATATTGAGCCAGATGGTGATGGTGTAGAAGTTGCTTGTCTCAAAAGCTTCATGAGGGATATAGACCGGGCTGAATAAGACCTCAATATCACCTACACCCAAATAGAGCGCGGGCGCTGGGTCAGAGCTTGAGGTGGGCGCGGCGTAAAGATTATCAACCCCACTCCATGACACATATGAAATAGGACGCCGCCTGAGTGTCTCAATGTTCTCTAACATATTGACCCCCCACCGTGTTGTGAGTGGGTAGTCATTACCAGCTCGCCCAATTCCAAACGGCGTGAAGGTATTGAGGTTGCCATCAGCTTGAGCGCCTTGAGCTACAGGAGAAGTCCACGGAATCCACCGCGCCGCTAGTGTTCTAATCTCATGGTGGTTGGGTGTTCCTGATGTGTGCTTCACCTCAATAGACAAGACCCCATATGATTGAGTGGGGGTGGTGGTCACTGTGATGGTCGACTCAATAACGTGAGGACCGGCGCCGGTGCTCAACACCTCATCAGTGTAAGAGTTGGCGCCAATGGTCAGGGTCGCTCTCACCCCCCCCGGTCCTAGCGCTATGTAGTGAATGTGTAAGTCATAGTGCATCCTGCTTATGATTGGGATGGTATAGCTCACCATCTCTTGATAGGTCGTCCCGCGTTGCTCAAACTGACCTTCAGCCCAAGATTGACTGACAACCGCGTGAGTCCCACCGACTGACCAAAGATAGTTGGCGGTGTCACTCATAGCGGTGATGGCACCCTCTGCAATTGGCTGACCTGCTACAACGGTCACCTCATCAGCTAAAGTGGGCGGGCTTGTAAAGCTGTTAGCCATTGCTTAGGTGCTCCAATCTCATCTGAACAGGGACGCGCCTCTTGAGGTTGCCAAAGGCGAGGTCATAGGAGGCGGTGACAATTGAGCACCTCAAGCGCCCTTGGTCACCGTTATCCTCTGAAGTGTAAACTAAATCATAAGCGGGTTGAGCGCTGTTAACCGCTCCTGACCTGAGCGAGCGCCTTGAATCACCCCAGCCTTGATAGAAGTTGACCCGCTCGCCATTGGGGGCATAAGGCACAAAATCAGCGGTAAAGTGGGTGTATAGATCACGCTGATCTAGTAGGGCGTCTAGGTCAAAGCTCAGGGCGCTTGTTGTGTATGTGCCTATAAGGTTTGAGGTGTACCCCCCGCCTATCTTGCGCCTAGCTTGTGTCACGCTTTCCACTGAATAGTGATGATTCTGAAAAGGGCGAGAAGGGAAGACCGCGCCGGGGTAAGGGTGATCAGCCACAAGCTTGACAACCCCACCACCTAACGAGACTGAGCTCTCTGAGCCTGTAAACCCTAGCCGCTCTCTAAAGGTGGTAGCGTATAGAACAAATAAAGCCGCCCCAATGTAGTGAATCTCAACGTGACCCTCATCATTGAGAATCACTCTGACCTCTCGCCCGCTTTGATCTCTTATGAGCTCCTCAAAACAATTGGTGGGGGCGAGGTCATCAGCGTCATTTATCCCGCGCTCCCTCAGTCCACACACCACGTCTTGAGCGTGCCACTCATTACCACCCACCCTGAAGGCGTCAAAGCTAGTGCCTGACAAGTTATCAAACTGATAGCGCTCACCTCTGTAGACTCCCCTTGTCCAATCATAGGGAGCGGTCACGCTAAAATTAGCGCCATCTGCCACGGCGGTGGTCGTACCCAGTCCCAACACATCAGCGTCAAGAGGTGTCACCCTGAAGATAGCGTCAGAGGTAATCTTGATTTTATCATCTGAGGTGAGGGAGACCACCCAAGAGGTGTTGAAGGTGGCGAGCGTTGAGAGCGCTTCTGTGAACGTTCCTTGTGAGTCAGCGGGCGTGGTGTCTCCAACCCCTCGCCCATTCAGAAAGAACAAGCCATCTTCATAAACCCCTGAGCCTGTTGAGTAGCTAGGTATGCTGACATCTACGCCATTATAGGCGCAAACGTTAACGCCTTCCCACTCGCGAGCGTCAAAGGCTGATATCAGAGCAAAGTTAGGGGCGGGTGTATTGTATGGCATTTAATCACCTCATGCTAAAGCGTTGAACGCTTCTAGGGTTGCCGTTGTATGTTCTGACGAGCTCATTCATCATTGCCCTTCTAGCCGCTTCCCTTGTGTCATACACAACCGCCCCGCCAAAGTTTATGTTTATGGTGGTGGCTTGGGTTTCGGCTGTTTCTCTTTGGGGCGCCGTTGCTACTTGGGGAGCTCCTGTGGGGGAAGCCGTTGCACCTCCTCCACCACCGCCAGCGCCAAGAGCACCCGCGCCCGCTCGCGCCGCCGCCGCCGCCGCTACATATAGCCCCGCGCTCTTAGCGTGAGACGCCGCTAGGGCTGGGTTGATAAATAGAGCCGCCGCCGCCTTTGCTGTCTCCATCAGCGCTCGAACACCTGACTCAACCGCCAAACCTTTGAGCACCTCGCCCGCCGCCTTCTTGAAGCCCTCACCAAACAGGAGAGCGTTGACGCCAGCTTTGGCGAGCCCTTCACCATAACGGTCTATGACATCACCCACCATCTTGAGCATTTGCTCTTGTTCCCTTGCCTGTTTCCTCATGGCTTGCTTTTCAGCCTCAAGGCGCTTCTGTCTCCTGAGCTCGCGCTCTTTCTCTAGCTTGTCCATGTTTGCAAGCTCGCGTTGAAAAGCTTGGTCCCTGATTTGTTGAGTCTCCAGTTGATATTGCTTCTGAACTATAGCGCGGGCTGTGACGTTATCTTTGGCGAGCTGAAGACCTGTTTCATATCGCTCACGCGCTAAAGCCAAGCGCTCATCATCGCCCTCTTTCGCGAGCTTAATATCAAGCTGTCTAAGTTGGCTCTCCATCAGAAGCTGGCGCCGTTGCTCTGCCTCAAGAGCTTTAAGCGCCGCCGCTTGGCTTTGGGTTGCCTTGGTCACTTTGCCCCTTGACTTGCCCTTCTTCTCGTTGAGCTTGGCTATCTCTTGGGCGAGCTTGGCATCTTTTAAAGCTGCCTCATTGAGAGACTCAAGCTCGACCTTTTGGGCTTTGGTGAGCGCGGTCAATTGCTTAGTGTTGAGGTTCTCAATGGTGCTGAGAGTCAGGTCTTTTTGTCGTTCCGCGTTCCTTGCCCTTGTCAGCTTGTCGGCTTCTGTCTGAGCCTGAACTTGAGCTTGTAGGGCTTTGACTTCAGCAAGCCTGACCGCTTGCTCTTTTGCCTTGGTCTGTAGGCTTTCCTTAGTCTGATCTTCAAGCGACTTATAGAGAGACTCAGCGGCGGCTATCTCTGTGTTCACGCTTGAGATGGTTTGACCTAAAGCGCTGTACGTGGTCTTGCTTTGCCTAATTGCTTTTTGAAACATCGCTGTTTCTTCGTTTAGTTTAACTAGGGCTCTTTTAGCCTCTTGCGAGCTCTTGCCGTGTTCTTCAGCTGCTTTAACGTATGCCTGAGCCGCCTTAGTCGCTTGCTTTTGGGCGTCTTGCTCCTCAAGTAGAACCCTAGTGGCGCGTGTTATTTTCTTCTCTAAAAGCTCCTTCTTGAGCTGGGCTTCAAGATTTGCCCTGACATATAAAAGGAGGGCGTTCCTTGCAGGAATCAAGCCCTTCTCAGCGAGGGCTTCTAGCTTTTGTGTGAGGTCAGATGAGGCGGCGGCTAGTGCCTCCTGTCTCTCTTCAGCCTCACGCGCCGCTCCTGAGACTTGCCGATAGGCTTCATAAACGCCACCAAGGGCGGCGGTCAAAAGAGCAATAGGACCAAAGAGGGCGCTTATACCGGCGCTACCCTCAGCCACCGCTAGGAATGAATCCTTTATCCCTGTGACCGCCTCAGCGCTTTGTGATACAGCATCAGATACAGCGTTAAAGCTCTCCCCTAGTTGTTTGTTAGTTTTGCCAACTAGATCACCCACCCCCTTAAAAGTCTCTCCTATACCTTCCGCGCTTGAGGTGATTTCTTCTAGCCCCTCAAGTGTGTCTTCTTGCCCTTTGAGCTCGACTTCTATCTCAATTGTATTCTCAGCCATGTTGAGCCTCCTGAGCGGCTTGTTCTCTTTGTCTTGCGAGGAGCTCCTCGGTGTTACTGTGGAGAATGTCAAGCGCTTCCATTATTGCACAAGTGGGGCGCGGATAACTAGAAGCAATCGAGCCCAAGCCCTGCCGGTGTCTATGGTAAGCGCTAATCAATGGCGCTAATCTGTTGGCGTCAGCTATAGGGCAAGCCCTGACCTCAAGGTCAGCGAACGCCCCCCCACAATTGGGCGCTACTCGATAACCGGGTACAAATAGCCCGCGCTCATCCTTTTGAGCTAGTGGAAGCCCAG
>Ga0196899_1001857_pt1 | contig 10138 bp, 17 predicted proteins | sample VirMetDEL_Sep_01_FD_169095 | JGI IMG/M metagenome (GOLD analysis project Ga0196899, IMG submission 169095) | Aqueous microbial communities from the Delaware River and Bay under freshwater to marine salinity gradient to study organic matter... | ecosystem: Environmental > Aquatic > Marine >... | reverse complement strand
TTAAAAAGGGACCAACGTCTGCTGCTTATTGGGCAAATAAAGTATTTTGGGGAGGAAAGGGAGCCTCTACTAAGTCGCCTCCTAAGTCGCAAAAACATGTTAAGGGGCTTAGTCGTAGGTCTTAAAACTTTATTGCTTTTTATGATACTTTATACTAGCCCAGCACATGGGCAGCAAAATGAAGAGGCGGTACTACAAGAGTATATTAGAATATTAGAACTAGAACAATTTAGTAGATATTCAAATCAAGTATCAAAACCAGTTCTTAAGCCTCGTGTTAAACCGCAACACATTAGAATACCAAGAGAAAAACCAGTACATCCACTTACTACGCATAGCGATTTGTATGGCTATGTAATACATCCTTGGGATTTTAATAGAAAACGCACAATAAAGTGTTACTCAGTAGGAGTAGATAAGTATGGCTGGATCGTCAAAATCCCGTGCAAAGAAACCAAAGTCAAAAAGCAAAGTCAATGAGGCTGGAAACTACACCAAACCTGCTTTACGTAAACGTCTATTTGAACAGATCAAGGCGGGTGGAAAAGGTGGCAAGCCCGGACAGTGGTCAGCAAGAAAAGCGCAGATGTTGGCAAAAGCCTACAAGGAAGCTGGTGGAGGATACAAAGGATAATGGCAAAAGGCGTACCACACTTTTTGAAGAATGGGTCTGAGTACAAAGGGCAGTATCACAAGATGCCTGATGGTAGTCTCCATTCAGGTAAGGGACATACAAGCAAAAGCGTTCCGCTGTTTCATCTAAATGAACTAAAAGGTAGCGCACAGAAAAAGGCAATTAACATGTTGTCGGGAATGTCTAATGGTTCAAAAAAAACTACAAAAGGAAAGCCAGTACGAAAGTCTTGACATGAACAATGACGGCGTTGTTGATGACAACGAGTTAGCAGTAATGCAGGCGCTGGACATACATGAAAAGAATGATAGTCAAAAGCGCATGGCATGGGTAGCTATGATTGCAATGTTAGTATTTACTGCTTTTGTATTTCTTCCTATTTTTCCTGACAGCAGAATTAATGCTTTGTCAGATTTGTTTAGTTTATTTTATATTGGTATGGCAGGTGTAGTCGCAGCTTATTTTGGTGCTGAAGCTTTTGCCAACAAGAAAAAATAATGGCATTAAAAGCACCACAAAAATCTTTAAAAGCTTGGACAAAGCAGAAGTGGCGTACTAAGTCTGGCAAGCCTTCTGTGCAGGGACCAAAGGCTACAGGTGAAAGGTACTTGCCGGAAGATGCAATTAAAGCACTGTCTTCTTCAGAGTATGCAGCTACTACAGCAGCTAAACGTAAGGCAACTAAAAAGGGCAAGCAAGTTTCTAAGCAGCCTAAAAGTATAGCAGATAAAACTGCTCGCCATAGAAAAAATAAAAAGAAAAGAAAGAAAGCATAATGGTAGTTCCTCTTGTATATGGTCTTTTTGCGGGTGCTTCTGCTGCAACGCCTATTGTTGCTCGTGCTTTAAATAGTCCTGCGGCAAATAAACTTATTAATGAAGGAGCAAAACTGGTTGGGCGGTATCCTAAGAATTTAGCCAATCGCGTTGCAGCGTTTTTAAATCCTAGGATTACTTCAACTACACAGACGTTAGCACAAGATGCACGTTCAGGTTTTGTTGGAACTACAACTGAAGGTCCAGAGGTAGTGCCATTAGTAAAAGGTATTGGCGAATTAGGTTCTGTACTAGGTCCGTACATGCTTAGTCAGGTTAAGCCTGAAGATTTTCCTACAGGATTAAAAAATATGAAAGACGTAGAAGCTGTTGTAGAAACGGCTTCTAACTTTGACGGGGTAACGCCAGAACAACTACAGCGTCTTATTGAAGACTATCTTATTCCAGAAAACACAGAGGAGAACTAAAAAATGGCTGGGGCAGCAAAAGCATTAAGAAAAAGTGTCAAAGAATTACAAAGACGGGCTAGAGTAGGAACACCTGAACTAGAGGATGATGTATCTTCAGCAGCTGCAAGATCGGTAGAAGGTGCTCGTGCTAGGGGTGTAAAAAAGAACATTCCCAATAGAATAAAGGAAGTTAAAAAATTAGAAGAAAGTGATATTCCTCTTGATCAAGAAATAGCAAAATATATGCGTAATGCTATTGCAAAAGATGCTAAAAGAATGGGAGTTGAACTTCCAGATTATAATAAAGGTGGCATGTCTAAGAAACAAAAAAGCTACATGGGCGGTGGCATGGCTAATGGTAAAAAGCACAGCTACGTTGCAGGCGGCTATGTAACCGACATGATGGGTAAAAAGAAAAAGTAGTTAACAGAGGAGAACTAAAAAATGGCTGGTAAACTTAAAAGCATTAATAAAAAGATAGATAGGGCAGTTAGAGATGCTACTAATTATATTAACCAACAAGTAGGTCCATCTACTACATTAAGGCCCGGTCAGCAACAGGTAAAATCTGCAACAAAAGCACAAGATGTAACCAAAAATGTAGCTAGAACAAAGTATAGACAAGGGCTTACTGCTGGCGCTACTACTGCTGGCGGTACTACTGCTGTAGTTTCGGACATAAGAAATGATAATGAAAAATTCTCTCCTGCTGAAAAGAGTATGATTGCTGAATACAGAATGGCATTAGAAAAAGGACCAAACCCACCCAGTGACAAAGATATTGAAAAAAAAGTTAAAGCTTTTGAACGTAACTTTATTAAAAAGGGCAAACCAGATGTTAAATTTAATAAAGGCGGCGTGATTAAAAAAGGCTACATGGGTGGTGGCATGGCTAATGGTAAAAAGCATAACTATGTAGCTGGTGGTTATGTAACCGATATGATGGGTAAAAAGAAAAAGTAGTTAAATGGCAGGCCGTAAGCAAATTGGTTTAGCAACATTTCCTAAAAAGTCAAAGGTTCGCCGTAAAGGTCGCCACAACAAAGTAACACCTAAACGAGAAAAGAAAGGTGTCTTTCGACAGTGGCAACCTAAGAAACAAAAGAAAAAGGGAAGGAGAGGGTAATGCCCCTCAAACAAGGTAAAAGCAAAAAAACTGTCAGTAGCAATATCAAAGAGTTGATGGATAGCAAGCCCTCTCCTTCACGCGCTAAAGCAACTAAAACTCTTTCAAAAAAACGTGGCATTTCTCCTAAGAAGGCAAAGCAAACAATTGCAATTGTTATTGCTCTTGAAACTGCACGTAAGCCTAAGCCAATTAAAAAGAAGTCTAGAAAGTCTCGTAAGGCATAATGGAACACTTTGATACAGTTTCCGTAACTGCCGTTGCAGGTGAATTGTCTGCTCATCAGCGAGAGTGTGCAGTAAGATATGAGGCTATGGAAAAACAATTAGATAGTTTAGTTGCTCGTATTAAACGCTTAGAAAACATGATTATGTTGTCTACTTTATCTAGTATTATTGCAGTCATTACCATTTTTTGGACAGTGCTTCAGTAAGATGAAAAAGATTAAAATTGGTGCAATAGATTTTGATATAGAGTTTGTACCATTAAATAGTGAATTGTTTGGTGACTTTTCGTATATAGATAATCGCATACGTATTGAAAAAGATTTATCTGGTCCTCCTTTAGTAGATACTGTTTTACATGAAATGCTTCATGCAATTTGGAAAGCAGGGCAGCTAAAAGATAAAAAAGAAGAAGAAGAAAGAGTTGTTGCAGTTACGGCAACTTACCTAACCCAAATTTTTAGGGACAACCCTCAGTTCCTTACTTGGATAAAAAAGAATTTAAAATAATGTTTATTACGCTGCGCGGTGAGGTTCTTCCTACGGCACAAGCTACTGTTTCATTTAAGTGGGCAGAGTTGGCGTGTAAGTGTGGTTGTCGGACTGCCTATGTTGAGGAAGAGGCACTAGAAAAACTGCAGCAGCTTAGAGACTTTCTTGGTAAACCTATTACGATTAATAGTGCGAGTAGGTGCCCTATTCATAATGCTAAAGTTGGTGGCGCACCTAAAAGTCAACACAGGTCAACTGAAACAAGTCCTTCTACTGCATTTGATATTTCGCTAAGTAATCTTGATAAAGAAGAAGTAATTAGTGCAGCGAAAGCAGTAGGCTTTAAAGGTTTAGGAATAAATTACAAAACTTTTGTTCACGTTGATAACCGAGATACTTTAGCTATATGGTAATTGCATGTTTGATTTAATTGCTTCCGTTTTAACAGGTGGTGCTACTGGTATTCTTGGTAGTGTTATTGGTCAAGCTGGTCGTTTTCTTGAAACTAAACAAAAGTTAAAGAAAATGGCAATCGAGTTTGACCATGAACTTAAGCTACAAGAAATGCAAATTGAGGCTCGCACTGCAGAACTAGAAAATGAGCAGGCAATTGCAGAGGCAGGAGCAATGGCTACAATGAAATCTGCCTCCTATGCTCATGATGCTTCTTATGGTAGTTCTGTAATTGGAAACATTCTACGTTTTGTTAGGCCTATTTTAACATTTATGTTACTGGGTTTTTCTGTATACATTTTTCTGCAAGCATTAGACAACGTAGAAATTAAAAGAGAAATTTCAAATCAAATTATGTTCTTAACTACTACAGCCGTAGCTTGGTGGTTTGGTGATCGGAGTATGAAAAAGTAATGGTTAAACGAGAGTATACCGAAAAACAACAAACTTTTCTTCGTGTATTATTTCACGAAGCTGCAGGCGATTTTAATGAAGCCAAGAGGCTTGCTGGTTACAGTGATAACACATCTGTTGGGGAGGTTATTAAAACATTAAAAGATGAAGTACTTGAACTTACTAAAGAGTATTTGGCTCTTAACGCTCCACGTGCTGCAATGGGTATGGTGGGTGTGCTTCGTGATCCCGGTCAGTTGGGCACTGCAAATTTGCTTAAAGCTGCCACTGAAATCATGGATCGTGTGGGCATTCAAAAAACGGACAAGGTAGAAGTCGCTACGCCTAATGGGATTATGCTACTGCCACCAAAACAATCTAGTGACGAGGAGTAGCTTACCGTACTACGAGTTACCTGATCCTGTAGGACTTCGTGACAGTGATGGTAACTGGATGCAGATTCCAAGAATTAGCAGAACTATTCCTTTTGGTTATGTTCCTAATGATTATGATCCAGACATTCTTGATCCCGTAGTTATTGAACTAGAAGCACTAGATTTAGCAAAACAGTATCTAAAAGAGTATTCATACAGAGAAGTTGCAAGGTGGTTGAGTGACAAAACAGGAAGAACAATTTCCCACGTTGGCCTCCGTAAGCGAGTCAGCACAGAACGAAAAAGAAAAAATAAGGCATCAGCTTACCGTAAGTGGATTGCCACGTATGAAAAAGCCCTCAAGAAGCTTGAAGAACTTGAAAGCAAGCACACAGGCTCAAAAGAAAAAGACGGCGGCAAAGAAGAAAGCGGAGCAACCGCCTGAACCTAAAATTGAAGTTACAGAAACTCCTACTAAAAGTTCTGCTTATGCAGACTACAATGTTATCTTTAAGCCCAATAAAGGGCCGCAGACAGATTTCTTAGCTGCCAGTGAACGTGAAGTTTTATATGGCGGTGCAGCAGGCGGTGGCAAAAGTTATGCCATGCTTGCTGATCCATTAAGGTATTTAGTTCATCCACAGTTTTCTGGACTACTGCTTCGTAAAACTACAGAAGAGTTAAGGGAACTTATTTGGAAATCACAAGAGTTGTATCCAAAGATTATTCCCGGTATCAAGTGGTCAGAAAGAAAAATGCAGTGGACTTCTCCTGCTGGTGGTAGGTTGTGGCTGTCTTATCTTGATAGAGATGAAGATGTACTCCGCTATCAGGGTTTATCTTTTTGTTGGATTGGCTTTGACGAATTAACGCAGTGGGCCACACCATTTGCGTGGGACTATTTAAGGTCAAGGTTGAGGTCTGCTGCATCAGATTTGCCTGTGTATATGAGGGCAACAACAAACCCCGGTGGTTCGGGACACATGTGGGTCAAGAAGTATTTTATTGATCCTTCTCCTTCTAATAAATCTTTTTATGCTACAGATGAGAATGGGCAAACACTTCTGTATCCTAAAGGACATTCTAAAGAAGGTCAACCTCTTTTTAAAAGAAAGTTTATTCCAGCTAAACTTTTTGACAACCCTTATCTTTCTGATAGTGGCGACTATGAAACAATGCTGCTATCGCTACCAGAACACCAACGTAAAAAACTGCTGGAAGGTAACTGGGATGTTTCTGAAGGAGCAGCGTTTCCTGAGTTTAATAGAACAAAGCATGTTGTTTCCTCTTACAAGATTCCTAAGAATTGGCCTAAGTTTAGATCGTGTGACTATGGGTATGGGTCAAAAACAGGTGTGCTTTGGTTTGCACTTGCGCCGGATGGACAATTAGTTATCTACAGAGAGTTATATGTTTCTAAAGTTTTAGCACGTGATCTAGCATATAAAATCTTGCAACTCGAAGAAGAAGATGGTAAGATTATGTATGGTGTGCTAGATAGTTCTTGCTGGCACAAAAGAGGCGATACAGGACCGAGCCTTGCAGAACAAATGATCCTAGCAGGTTGTAGGTGGCGACCCAGTGATCGAAGTGCAGGTAGCCGTATTGCAGGTAAGAACGAAATACATAGACGCTTACAGGATGAAGATGAAGAGGGCACTCCAAGTTTAGTAATTTTTGATTCTTGTGTCAATTTAGTTTCACAACTTCCTTCGATTCCTCTCGACACAAAAAATATGGAAGATGTAGATACAAAATCAGAAGATCACTTGTATGACGCTTTACGTTATGGTATAATGTCTAGACCAAGGCAAGATATCTTTGACTATGATCCTATGTTAAAAAATAATAACTTTGCAGTAGCGGATCAAACATTTGGGTATTAATACATGACAGACACTACAGATTTTGAAGATGGCGTTCGCTATGCGCTCGAAGAACAAGAAAACGACTACCAGTTAAATCAAGTAGTTCAAGATATTAAAGATGCTTATCAGCGTTCTAAAGATTGGCGTCAGCAATCTGATGAGCACCGCTGGTTGCAAGCCTATAGAAACTATCGTGGCTTATACAGTTCAGATGTACAGTTTACTGAAGCAGAGCGTTCTCGTGTATTTATTAAAGTAACAAAAACAAAAGTACTTGCTGCATATGGTCAAATTGTAGATGTATTGTTTGCACGGAATAAGTTTCCATTAACTATTGATCCAACAGTTTTACCAGAAGGTATTAGCGAAAGTGTTTATTTTGATCCTAAAGAGCGTCCTGAAGAAAATGCATTACCTGAATCTCCATATGGATCACGTGATGATGAAACCCCTTTACCCAAAGGTGCCACACTCTATTCTCTAGCAAAACGTCTTGGCCCACTAAAGGATAAGCTTACTGGAATTAAAAACTTAAAAGAAGGTCAGGGCGAAACTGCTACTGCAGTTACTTTCCATCCTGCAATGGTTGCAGCAAAAAAGATGGAAAAGAAAATTCATGATCAGTTAGAAGAGTCAAATGCTTCAAAGCATTTGCGTTCCTCTATTTTTGAGTGCGTACTATTTGGTACTGGCGTAATTAAAGGTCCGTTTGCAGTAGATAAAGAATATGCAAACTGGGATGAAGATGGTGCCTACAATCCTACGACTAAAACAATGCCTCAGACTGAGCATGTATCTATTTGGGATTTGTATCCTGATCCTGATGCTTCTAACATGGATGAAGCAAACTTTGTTGTTCATCGTCACAAACTCTCTAAAAAACAACTACGTGCTCTTAAAAAGCGCCCATTCTTTCGGGATGAAGCAATTGAAGATTGCCTGAAATATGGGCCTTCTTATGTTCGTGAGTATTGGGAAAATGACCTAAAAGATTACTTCATTACAGAATCTCCTGATCGTTATGAAGTGTTAGAGTACTGGGGCACATTTGATACAGAAACAGCAAAAGAATATGGCATGGATTTGCCGGAAGAGTTTGATGATCTAGATGAGATTCAAATTAACTGCTGGATTTGTGGAGACACAATCCTTCGTTTAGTTGCAAATCCTTTTCAGCCTACTCGTATTCCTTACTTTGCATTTCCTTATGAATTAAATCCTTATAGCTTTTTTGGTATTGGTCTAGCTGAAAACATGGACGATACCCAAACACTAATGAATGGCTTTATGCGTATGGCTGTAGATAATGCTGTTCTTAGTGGTAATCTAATCTTTGAAGTAGATGAAACTAATCTTGTACCCGGACAAGACTTAAAGGTTTGGCCCGGAAAAGTGTTTCGTCGTCAAGGTGGCGCACCCGGACAGGCTCTTTTTGGAACTAAGTTTCCAAATGTTAGTAATGAAAATCTCCAGTTGTTTGATAAAGCAAGGCAGCTTGCTGATGAAGCTACAGGCTTTCCTAGCTTTGCACATGGTCAGACAGGTGTTCAAGGAACTGGTAGAACTGCTGCAGGTATTTCTATGCTTATGGGCGCTGCAGCAGGGAGCATTAAGACTGTAATTAAAAACATTGACGATTACTTGTTGCGCCCAATGGGTGAATCTTTTTATTATTTCAATATGCAGTTTGATCACGACTCTGATATTAAGGGTGATCTTGAAGTTAAGGCTCGTGGTACAGAAAGTCTGATGGCAAATGAAGTGCGTAGCCAACGGCTTCTACAGTTTTTACAAGTCGTATCAAATCCTGTGCTTGCACCTTTTGCAAAGTTTCCTGTTATTGTTCGTGAGATTGCAACATCGCTTGGCCTTGATCCAGAAAAAGTTGCTAACTCTATGGAAGAGGCGGCAAGACAGGCACAGCTTATTTCTCAGAATGCACCTCCTCCTGCACCCGCACAACAAGCTGGTGCTAACGTAGGTACTCCCGGTGCTCCTGCAGGTGGTGCTGGTGGTTTATCTCCAGCAGACATGCAAGGCGGTGGTGCTAGTACTATTGGTGTAGGTGCGGCAACAACTCCAGAAGAAGGACAGTTTAGTGGACAAGCAAATCCTAGCCAAACTCAAGTCGTGGGTTAATACAAAGCGTAGTTGGGACGGATATACAGAATACTTAGATGCTTTAATTGATCAGTATCATTTAACAACAGATAGAGCAAATGATCCTGTAGATATTTATCGAGCGCAAGGTGCTCTTACTTTAATTAAAAAATTAAAAACTTTACGTGAAGAGGTGAATGCCAATGGCTAAAGATGGAACAGAAGAAATTGAAGCTGGCCTTGTTGATGAGGGTGGCATGATTGATGAGGAAAGCGGCAATGATGTTCCCAATGGCGCATTAAAAGAAGAAGTGCGCGATGATCAACCAGCTATGCTTAGTCCCGGTGAGTTTGTTATGCCAGCGTATGCTGTACGGTATTTTGGTGTAGAAAATTTAGTAAAAATGCTTCGTGCTGCAAAGCAGGGCATGGAGCAGTTAGATGACCTTGGTTTAACTGGCGAGCCTAACTCAGATGATGCAGGCTTAGAAACTGCTGTGCTGCCTTCTGAAATGCAGGAAGAAGGTGCTACACCTACACTTGCTGTTGGTGGTATGCCTACAATTAAACCCGGAGCAGTAACTACTACAACATTAACTAATCAGCCAACACAACAGACACAGTTTGGTGTTGCGCCACCTGCAGCCATACAACCTGCTGCACAACCTGCTGCGGTACAACCCCTTAACTTTGCTGCTCCTTCTCCTCTTACACAACAAATGTATAGACCTACTGTGCCTATTCGTTTTCCGGACCAGCAAAATTTTACCTATCCTGAATTGCAGTATGGTCCAACAGGCTTCAGTGTAGCAGAATATGTTGGACCTAACGGGCAATCTATTTTTGTTACTACTATTAATGGCAAACCTATAGGCCAAATTCCTGAAGGGTACGTAACACGCGCAGAGTACATTAAAAAACAAGAAGAAGATAAAATTACTACTCCTCCTACTGAATTACAACGCAAGCCTGAAGAGATGGACCCCGGTAGTTTTGAAGCACCGGAGGGTGGTGAAGGTGAAGGTCAAGATTTATCTGCAGAAAATGTTACTAACGAACAGATTAATTCATGGATTACTGCTTTAGAAGGAGAAGACGACAATAAAGTTGATGCAAAAGATGTTATTCCTGCTCTTTTTAGTCCGACAAGAGGTGGATTGATTAATCTTGGAATAAAAGTAGTATCAGGCCTTTTAGGTAATGCTACAGCAAGAGCCGATGCAACCAAGTTTATGACTGAAGACAATAA
>Ga0196899_1001850_pt1 | contig 10157 bp, 8 predicted proteins | sample VirMetDEL_Sep_01_FD_169095 | JGI IMG/M metagenome (GOLD analysis project Ga0196899, IMG submission 169095) | Aqueous microbial communities from the Delaware River and Bay under freshwater to marine salinity gradient to study organic matter... | ecosystem: Environmental > Aquatic > Marine >... | reverse complement strand
TCTTTCTTCATCGTAGCTGTATCGCCAGCTAGCACTGCCTTAGTAAACTTAGGGAAACCTCCTAGGCTACCTAAGTTAAACTTAAAGTCTAACAACATCTCTTGCTGTTTAGAATCAAGATCGTACAAAGATTTATTATATTTTGATTTTAATTCTTTATCTAAGTTGTTACGATATTTAAGTAAATCTAGTCTTAGTATTGCATCAACCTCTGACTGAGTAAGAGTATCTAAATCATAACCGTACACAGAATTATTTTGTACTTCTTCATCCGTAAGTTTATGACCGATACCTATTGTATCCGTACCACCTTCAGGTGAGGCATATCTAAATGGAGTCTTACCTTGATCTCTTTTTACACCTTCAACTCTTTTTAAATAATTAACAAACCTATCTTGAGATTCATCAGGGGTAGCTCTACTAGTCATCAACACTTCTGTTTCAGGAGAAGCTATGACATTACCAAACGCATCATAGTTAATCATAATATTAATACCCAAGAATGTTAGAGTAATAAGCGTCAATCTCTTCCTCTGTCATCCTAGAAAAATCAGGAGCAGTTTGTGGATTTAAAGAGCCATAATCATATTCAGGCATAGCAGGCATCGGTAATCGACCTGTAAACATATCAGGTTGATAGTTCTGCATCGCAGGTGACTGCATGTTAGGACGCTCAACTCTAGGAGACATCATCCCTTCTGGGAAATAACCCGGTGTTGTAAACGCAGGTAATCCTAGGTCTTGTCGCTCAGGCATACGAGGCTCAGGAGCTACTGGTGGCTCTCCGTATAGTCCATCATACCTAGACAAAAGATTTTCTATTGTACTATCTATAGTAGGTCTTGGTACTTCAGGCATACCTGTGGGTGGAGAGAACATACCAGCCCCTGGAGGTGGTCTATTATCTCTTCGTGGCATAGACATGTCAGGCCTTGTAGGAACAGGTAAGTCTGCTGCTGTCTGATAAGATGGTAGATCAGGTCTCTCTACTAGAGGCATCATGTCTAATGGTCTACCCATCAATCCTTCATCAGGAATAAGCTGAGTTGGTGGAGGAGAAGCAGGTCTAGCTGTTGGAGGTACAGGAGGTTGAGGCATACGAGATTCTCTTAATCTCCTAAATGCTTCAGGATCTACACCACGCTCTTCAATAGTAGCAAGAGGATCGTACGGTATCTTGAATTGTTCAGCGAGTCTCTTGTCTCCTTGCCTCATACCTTGTTCAAAACTTCTGAACCCCAGACCGTACTTGTTTAAGAAGTTGTCAAATGCGCTTGCCATCTTTAGTCTCCAATACCATATTTTTTCTTGTCAATACCATACTTCTCTTTAAACTGTCGTTTCTTTTTAGCTTGCTCTTTATCGTTCCATTCTTCTAACCCACCGAAAGCATAGTAATACAAGAGTCTGCCAACAATAGGAAGTTGTTTTGTTACAGCAGGATCAAACTCTCCATTTTGTATTGCTTTAAAACTAGTCTGTATTAGACCATCAAACATTTCCATCGGAGGCATGAACGTATCCTGAACAAAGTCTCCAAACTTTCCTGTCTTAGTTAGTCTTGACACAGCATACTCAGAAGAACCAAATACTTTAAGTGCATTGTTAGCATATCGTCTAACTAAATCATCTGATAGATCAGGATCTTTACCTAACAATCTTTCTTTACCGTAGTCAATAGCCATGTTTGCAGGAGGTATTAACAAAGCAAAGCCTAATAAATTCTTACCAGCCTCTGCATAGTTACCTCGTCTAGCTTCATCTATGATATGTTTTCTAATTAAGTTTATCTGTTTAATAGTAAAACTCTGTAACGTGTAAGCTAGTCTACCCATATCAGCTTTGAGGTAAGCCTCTGGCATCTGAGCAGGAGTAATAGGTTGAAACTCAGCTAGCTCGTTAAACAGATACTCTTTAGTACGAGGAGTCATCTCTGCGTTCTTAACCTCGTCAATAAACTTATTGAACTCAGGACCAAACGCAGTTCCATACTGCTTACGTAACTTAGCAATACCTTTGTCAGTCTTAACCATATTCTGTACACGTTGCCATGCACCGTTTACAATAGCTGTTTTACCTACACGGTCCATACGTTTAAACTGTGTAAACTCCAGTAAGTTGTCAACCAAACCAGCCATGCTTGTACCAGAAGAAAAATGTTCTAACTGTAACTGATCAATGTTTAAGTCTTTAACAATGTTTACATCTTGTTTAAATAAACCTTTAGCTACATTAGCAATACCTAACCGCCAAGCACCCATAAATACGTCAGCACCTTGTTGTAGTGCAGATAAAGGGTTAGCTAACAAACTAGCATTTACTAGATCCTTATATCCTTTTGAGTATTTACCTAGTGATCTATCAGCATCTACAAAGATAGCCTTAAACATTTCTTGTAATCTGCCTTGAGTATCAATGTCTAAGTTTTTGTCTGCTAAAGTAGCTAAGAAATTTTCTGCTGATTTATCTAAATCTAAACCAGTACCTAACATTTTACTGTTATCAACACCAAAGAAGTTTCTTTTTTCTATTAACTTATGTGCATCCATAAAGTAACGCATAGTAGACTGCAAGGGAGACTCATAAAACTCTTGCATTTGTTCGTTAATCCTATGTATCTTACGAGTCTCTAAGAATGTTTCTCTACTACGATTTGTTGTTGGTCTTTTACGAGCATACAACTCACCCTTTTTATTTGTACCTACATATCTACCTTGTAGTATATTACTAACAATAAAGTTTTTATCTTGAACACTTAGTTTACTTGGATCAATCTTTAAAGCATCTGCTCTCATCTTTAATGCTTTATCTATAGCGGTCTTAGCTACTGGATTCTGGTTAAGAAACTTCTTCAATCCTTTAGAATCTTTAACAATACGAGGAACATAAGTAGTAGTATCAGGTACTTTAATACCATTAGCTTTTAACTCTTTAGTCATGGTATTAATTCTATTCATAAAGTCATCAAAAGACTTAGCTGTGTTAGGCACATACTTTTCTAACAATGCTTTAGCATCTGCTAATTGTTTCTTGTCAGCATTTAATAACAGATTATCAAATGTTTTTTGAGCATGAGAAGGCATCTGTTTATATGCGTTTAATATATCGTGAGATGCTCTAATCTTTTCCATAGCATTGGTGTAACTCTTAAAGAAATAACCATTAACTTTATTCTTTAATAAGTTATTCAAACCAAATACTTCATCAATTCTAGCAAAGCCTTCAATGATAGGAGTAATATATTTATTTACAGTAGGATTACTATTAATAGTATCAGCGTCTATTTCTATTCTGTTAAGTTCTTTAGCCTCTGCTACCTCTGCTTTGTTAGCAGGTAACTCTGGCTTACGCTCTGCATTTTTTACAATGCTAACAAGCTCATCAGATGTATAGCCAGTACGAGACTTAATGTATTCATGCAATCGTTCAATAGGAATATCCTCTTCAACAGCATCATACATTATGTCTTGAATTTCATCAGCTTTTTGCTGTACGTCTGATCTTTGAGCAAGAGGAACAGCTTTAGTATTACTAAATAAACGAACTAAACCTTTACCTGCTACACCTAAACCTAAACCAAAACCAGCAGAAATACCTGTAGTATAGGCTAGTTCTCCCATGTCAATACTACCTTTGTCAGCGTATTGATCTAATAAATTATACTCTGCTCCAAACATAGCAGATGTTACAGCTAATCCTTTAGCTCCGTATTTTGCCCATGATAAACCAGGAACAAAAGTAGTAGGTGTAGCTAGCGTACCTGCTAGTCCTGCAGCACCAGCTAATAAAGAGTTTTCTTCACCATAAGCTAACACAGCTAAGTTGTTTTTTATTGCTTTCTCTCTATCTACTTGATTAATTCTATTTCTTTTTTCTGATTCACTAAGATTAAAGAAATCTTCACCGTAGTATTCGTCAAGCATTTTGTATTCAGTGCCATCAAACATACCACCATTATACCAACCTTTGATTCTTCCTATCTTACCTAGCTCCTCCATGTCAGTTCTGCCTTTAACATTCCAGCCATAATCCATGATCTGAGACGCAGAAGGCGCACCAATAATAATACCTTCCTCTGGTATTCCCTCTCTGGATTCAAAGGTTTGTTGCTGTTCTTCAGCAGTAACTACAGGCTGAGACGCATTAACACGCTGCTTATACTCTTCGTATGTAGGTAGCTTAATTGCCATATTATTTATCTTGCTCGTCTACGTTTGTACTGTTCTACAGCTTCTGCTGTAGGTGTAAAGAAACCTTCGCTATATAAAGGACTATCTTTGTAATCGTATCCAGTTGCTCTATCAAATCCAGGATCAGCTTTAGTATTACCAAAAGCATCCATTTTTCCTGCAGTATTGTTTTCTGTTGTTTCGATTACTCCTGCTTCTTCTTTAGTTAATGCTCTGTTACTTGTACCTTTTCTTCTACCTTGTTTATCTATAACGTATACATACCTAGTGTTTGGATCTACTACAATTCTATCACCAGCTATCTTACTATATCTAGGAATACCTAGACTTGCTAAAAACTCACGATCTTCTAAATTACGTTTAGGTTTTTTAAGGTCTGTTCTAAATTTATCAATTTGATCTTGCTTTAATTGTATATTACCTGTTTCTACTACAGTACCATCGGCTGCAATAATAGATACAGTCCCATTAGAATTAATACGTACTTGTTCTCCGTTATCTTTATTTGCCGATCTACTTAATCCTAAGTCTTTATAACTTAAATCTCCCCTACCGTTATCTGTTCGGTTGTTGCTTTCTTGAACAGCCATTGTAAAAGCAGTACCAAAACCCATACCAGGATTTAAGTATTGTATTTCTTTAGCTCTATTTGCTAAAATAGTTTGTTCCCCATCATCTACATCTATATCAAGTGTATCTAAAATACTTCCTGCTTGAGCCATATCATCGGTACTAACTGATCCAACTTGACCATCTAGTACAGTATAGCCTCCTGTTATTTCTACACGCTGTCCGCCAGGCATAATAGCTACTGGTCTACCATCAGGCATGTAACCACCAGTAACAACTTCTCCTGTTGCTAATTTAAACTTAGTGCCTACGCTCTTTAGATCAGGAGTCAAAGCTGCTCTAGCATCTACAGCCATAGTATCTAATTGAAACGCTGCTTCTACGTTACCATAGTCAATAGCTTTTTGAGCCATTGCTTCTAACTTATCAGGGTCACGTAGATCAGCAGCAGTTACTCCTTCAAATACTTGACGCATAGCTAGAGCTTTAGCTAGTCTAGGATCTTCTAGTTGCTGTGACGTACCAAACAATCCTTGAGCAGCTTGTGTTAAACCTTGTCCAATACCTCTGCCTGCTACCATACCAGTAGCTACACCAGGTACATCAATAGCCTGTAGACCACGATAGAAGTTTAGGTCTTGTCTTTCTCTTTCTTCTTTCTGACGCTCGTATACAATCTCTTCAGCAGAAGGACCAAATAAAGATGCGATTGAACCTGCCATAACTATTCCTTATTGATTAAAACCCCCATGAAGGAGTGCTTGCATATCCAGGATTTCTATTTCCTTGTGTAAACGTACCGCCCCCAGCTAACCCTATATCAAAAGGGTTTGAACTAGCTGAGGGCATCTTAAAACCCGAGAACAATCCTCCAATATCTTGTCCCAGTCCCATCAACATACCACCTCGTACACCTCCTTGCATACCATAAGCCTGTGCAGAAGGTAGCGCACCCTTAAGATACAACGCTCCTTGTGTTGCACCTATATTTGATCTTAATTGTGATTCAGCTAATGCATCTTTGTATGCTTCTCTTGCTGGTTGCATTGTAGAATACTGCAGAGCAAGTAGATCAGTTGTTGGTTGTAGTGCTGCCGATTGTGCTGCATAACCAGCACCTAGTGTCTGCGCTCCTTGACCAAACAATCCTGCACCAAAGCCAATACGTTGTTGTGCAGCTTGATCTGCAGCAGCAGCTAACTGTAAGTTACGTCTGTTTCGTGCTTCTGACAAGGCTTGTAGTTCTGGTTGTCCACCAACACTTAGGTTTAATCCACCACGACCACGACCAAATACACTCGATGCTAGACGTTGTTCTTCTTCAATGTCATAAGGACGGAGGGCAGCCATCTGTTCTGACATGAATTGTTGTCTAGCTTCTTCAGGACTTTGTGCAAGATACTGTTGACCAAGACCAAACAAACCAGAAGCAGCTTGTTGGAACTGTGGCATCATTGCTTGCGCTTGTTCAGCCTGTCCTAAACTACCGCCATATAGTCTTGATATCTGTTGTTGTAAAGCAGCTATCTCAGGAGATACTTGATAACCTCCTGTTCCTGTAGTACTGCCAAATGGTCCAGCAGTAATGGCAACAGGTTTAAAGGCAGCCATCTGACTAGCTTTTTGACCAGCAGCTTGCATTAATGCACCTTGTTGTCCAAGAGCGTCTGCTACTTTTTTACCACCATAGTAGTTTAAAGCTCCTCCTACTATTCCACCTGCTATTTTACCAATTCCCATCTCTTTGCCCTCTTACCATTTTCCTAATGGACATGAACTTATTTTCCATTTAACTTTTAATTTAATAATACAACCACATTTAGTACAAACACCTAACTTATTACTATCACAACTGTTGCAAATCTGTGTACGTTTGTCTTGCGTTTCTTTATCAATTACCATGACAAGAGAACAGCACCTTTACTACCACTAGAACCACTACCTCCTGTACCAGCACCATTACCGCCTCTACCATAACCAGTACCGTTATCACCACCTGCTCCACCAGTAAGAGGTAGAGTTCCTGTGCTACCACTAACACCATTTGGAGAGCCTCCAGCACCTCCACTTCCGGGAATTGTTGATCCATTACCTCCAGCCCCTCCAGTAGCACTTACAGATCCTGAACCGCTAGTAACAGATGAAGATCCTCCAGCTTGACCACTTGGAGATCCACCACAAACTACAAAACTTCCTCCGCTACCACCACCACCAACAACAATGGTTAATGACTCTCCAGGGGTAACAGATAATGATTGATTTGTTCTGTAACCTCCAGAACCACCACCGCCTCCGGGAAATCCATCTCCACAGAACCAAGATGCACTACCTCCACCACCGCCAGCATAAACAGACACTGTCATGGTAGACACTCCAGCAGGAACAGTTAGAGAGTAAGTTCCTGAGCTAGTATAACTTTGTGATCCCGGCTCATACAATGCTGATTTCCAAGCCCCTCCGTCTTTAATTTGTACATCAAGACAGTTTTTCCAAGCACCTGAAACCTTTACAAATACTTGCTGGACTTCTTTCCAGACACCGCTATGTTTTATTTTAAGTGGCATTAACTAGCAACCTTGTAATGGATATCACCATCTGAACCGCCTGTAGGATCACTAGTTGATACTGTCCTAGCACCTACTGAATTAGATCCAACAGTGTTTCCATTTACTGTTGTTCCTGTTATTGTGCCTCCTGTTATAGCTACTGCGTCTGATGCTTGAGTAGCCATAGTGTCTAAATTTTCTGCTGCTATAACTGCAGCTACAAATGCTGTTGTAGCAATCTTAGTTGAACTATCAGCAGTATCTGATACTGTAGTTGCAATAGTTCCTGATGGTAGCGTTGGTGTACCTGTAAACGTAGGACTGTTTAAGTCTGCTTTAGATGCAACAGCACTAGCAATAGCTGTGTACTCTGCATCAATCTCTGAACCTTTAATTACTTTACCTGGATCACCAGTTGTTAAGTCATCCTTTAGTGTAAAGTTTGTAGCCTTAGTATAATCTGACATATCAAACTACCTTACCTGATTTTAAATAAACATCTATCTTTTGAATTGACAATGGATTCTGATTTATGTCAGCTTCAAATCCTAATTGAATAATTGATCCTGAACCGCCTAGATTAGCTCTAACTTCTTCTAACTTTAAACCTGACGTATACTCATCAATACCGTACTCAGAAATGTTATACTCAGATACTGCTGCACCTGTAGCCAATGTTTTAGTTATTGATCTAAACGAATCAATATAATCAAAACCGTACTTTAATGCTACGTCTTGACCAACACCACCAATAACTACAAATGTACCTTTCTTAAGAAACTTTAATGACGTAGGATTACCTAAGTCAAAATAGTTTGTATAGTATCTAAGACGATACGTTGAATCGTTGTCTAAGAAACCAAAGTATTTACCGATGTATCCTTCTTTACCTATTAACAAATCACCACCGTAAGTAACGTGCAATGATTTAGGTTTTAAAGAATCCCAGATAGTTACTCTTGCTGCTCCATTCTGTAGTCTACCTCTTAAATCAAAACAAAATACATAGTTAGATGAGGGCAAAGTCAATAGATAAAAAGCATCTCTAGGATAGTAAGCACCCTTAATCTTTTCTTTGTTTGATTCTGAAGATACAAAACCAACTAAATCATCTCTTACGTTAAAAGATATATCGTTAATAGGTGCTGACTTTTCCTGAATGACACGAGCAATACTTCTTACACCAGTGTCAGACAAGAACATCACATCAGTACCAGTATTAACGATACTATCTCTTGCGATACATCCTACGTTAGCAATCAAGTCAACTAACTCTAATCGTGTTACATCAATAGGGTTAGCGTAAACTGCAATGTTTCTTCTACCAAAGATAATTAAGAAACCGTTATGTGCTGATAGACCTACTACCTCGTCACCATTAGGAAACACATCTACCAAAGATAAGTAACCTGAATCACCAGTAGACAGGTTTGTTCCGTCCAGTAATGCACTGAAGTACACAGTCTGTGTGTCTCCAGCAATATCTGCCCACCAAGTACGTCCATAAGCTCCTAATACAAAGTTAGGTTGGAACTGAGTCTCATTACCACTGTAAGGTGTAGGTACAGAACCAACAGCATTAGTACCATCGTCTAATACTTGAAAGCCATAGCTTCCTGTATGTGCATGACCAGTACCTAGCTTGTGATAAACTAAAGGTGCATGACCTGCTTGACATACATAGGCATGAGGACTAATGTCTGGTCCTTCACCGTACACAATGCTAGATGCTGACCAATCATTACCTGATATTGTATAACTGATCGTAGACGTTCCTGCATTGTCATACACTGACTCAGTTGTTATCGTTCCACTAGCAAAACTAAATAACTTATTATTACCTCCTGCTAGTACAGTAGATGTTTCTGGTAACTCAAACAAGAACTCAATATCGTTTGTTAATAAGTCTGCATTAGTAGAAGCATTTTGTTTCTGCCATCCTCGTCTAGCACCAATACGACCAAACTTATCTATGACACAGTTGTATGCTTCTAGTGCATAACCAGACGCAAGATCAACACTACTCTCCTGTGTATTGACACCAAGAAAACCTGGTGCTGATATTGTAGATGTCTGGAGAGGTTTAGCCATTAAACAGCATCCCAAATGTATTCATCGTTTTGTCTGCTACTAGCCATAGCAATGTGATCTGCTAGTGACTGATCTGCTAGTGCAGTAGCTTCTTGTGCTGCTAGTCCACCATCTTCACCACGCTCTGCTACAGCAAACGCATAAGCATACTTAATTACTGGTTCTGACGGAACAAGTAACTTTGTTGCGTTAGACACCAAAGCATCTTGTGGCTTAAAAATGTTAAAGAAAATGTTATAGACACCATCAGGAATAGGATACAAATCTACTTGTGTGTCTCCGTTAACATTAACACCGTTAAAGTTGTAATGTGTTGGAGAACCTTTAGTACCTTGTGCATTAAGCAACCAGTTGTTCATAGTGCTAGATGTCACAGGCTTTAAAAAGAAATCATCTTCAGAATGTACAACATCCATGACCCTGAACCGTTGACCTGCTCCAGTTAGTACATAGTTAAACAGATCATTAGCAGTAGTAACTGTCAATGTTTCTGTCAGTACATTCCATTGAAAACTATCTTCTACAATTCTCTTTGCATCATTAACGAACTTACCAATAAGTTTAGAGTAAGGTGTGTCAGTAACAGCAGTTACTTCGCTTTCTCTAAGCCTTACTAGCACGTCATTGACAAGTTCTAAGTAGTTCATTTCTTCTTCTTCCTAGCTGTAGATAAGGCAATAGCTACCGCTTGTTTCTGTGGGTAGCCTTCCTTCTTTAGCTTCTTGATGTTAGAACCTACGTTCTTCTTACCTTTCTTTAG
>Ga0196899_1001838_pt1 | contig 10197 bp, 3 predicted proteins | sample VirMetDEL_Sep_01_FD_169095 | JGI IMG/M metagenome (GOLD analysis project Ga0196899, IMG submission 169095) | Aqueous microbial communities from the Delaware River and Bay under freshwater to marine salinity gradient to study organic matter... | ecosystem: Environmental > Aquatic > Marine >... | reverse complement strand
TCCTAACTTCTTCATTTAAAAATCACTATATATAATTTCATCAACTACACTTTGTACTTCTTTACGCGTGGCTTCCATCTGCATCATGATGTTTGCTTGAAACCTTTCAACTTCTTTCCCGTTGAATACAATAATAGTAGGTACTACTACGATCTCGTAGTCAGACTGGTAAGTTCCTTCGTCGATGTTAACGTTCATAACCTCACAGTCAGTAAGTTTACCTAGGTAATCTACTCCGTTAGCTTCGTTCCAACTAGCATTAAATTGCACAACGCAAATATCACTGTTGCACATGTTTTGACTCAGCACCGTACCGCCAACAAGCATAAACAACATTAACAGTAGGTATGTTAACACAGTTTTGAAGTTTAATGTCTCTTCCATAATTACTGTAGTTTATCGATTTTTTCTTCAATACGATCAAGATCTTCTTTGAGCTCAGACACGTCTTCTTGTGTAGTCATAATAGTCTGACGCACTAGTTTGTCTTTCATATCAAACTCCATACGGGTGATGTCTGGTGGTAGTGGTTCTGGTAGTTCTTTTGCTAAAGCTATATCAGCTTGTAGTGTAAAATACATACCAATTAAAGCAGCTAAACCTGCCGCTGCCATACCAATTGTTTTGAGGTCTAGTGTTACTTTAGTATCCTCGCCTATTTGCTTTGCCATATCTTAAAAGATTACATAGTTTGCTCCACACTTAAAGTTGTACCATTCTCTATTCCAGTACTTATAATATCTACCTTCAAGGAATACACCTATGTGTTTATTAAATCTCTTACCAAAGATCAACCCACCTGAGTAATCAAGCCATTGACCATCTACTGTATTGTGATACATATACTCACCTCCAGTGTCGTAATGGTAGGGTAAAATATTTCCCCATGTGTGGAACCAGAAGTCGTCTGTAAAGTGATAGAAGTCGAAGCCGGCAACCACTGAGTAATTCCATTGACGAGCAAGTTCACTTCTTTTTCTAGCAGTGTATTCAGATAAGATCTCAGGGATAGTGACTGCCTCCCATACTTCAGTGTTTGTTGCAACGACTGTCCCGTCAGGAGCGAGGTACTCGCCTGTAGTAAGGTTGTGTGAATATCCTTCTTCAATTGCGAGGTAAGTATAGTGTATGTCTCCTGTTGCCAGCTTCCACTCTTCAAGTGGATCATATCCGTAAGGCTCTGAGATACGCTGTGCGACACCTGCGTGCAAAGAAAACTTGTTACCAAGCTTAAGTCTAAATCGTTGTGATCCTTCAAAGTACTCAATGTCTGCAAACCCGTCTTCAAGGTACTCAACCTTTGCCATAACTTTGTCTCCGATGTAGCGAAAAAAGTGGTGTTGATTAAAGAACTCTCTGCCTTGCTGTCTTTCGTATGTAACTTCTCCAAGAAACTCTATACCGTTACGCTTACCTATGTTGGCGTCAGCAGACCAAGATGTTTCTGATCCGTCATAAAAAGCGTTAGCTCTATTTTCGTAACCAAACCTAGCGATCTTACGTACACCCATAGATAAACTATAGTCAAACGGTGTTGCTATGGTCTCTTGAGTTAGCCCGTCAGTAACAGAATATATAGTCTGATCTGATACGGAGTTGCCTCCGTTAACAGCTGCGTAGAATGTAGAAAACTTAAAAGCTTTCTTTAACTCTTGAGCTTGCAGTACTGTGCAGCTAAATAGCAGGGTTAATAATAAACTTAATCGTGGTAGTAACATTTTCCTGATTTATTTTTAGTTTTCATTTTACAACGCTCGCCGTTACTTTTTATATGCGAACATTGAACTTCATTTTCTTGTTGAGGAACTTCGTCGTGCACTGTGCAGAAACTCTTACCATCTAGAGCCATGTTAGAGCATCGCTTACCAGATCTGCTAACTGCAGCGCACTGAACTTCTGCAGCTCCTTCTTCTCTTTTTTCATCTTGATCAAGCTTATTGTCTTCGATAACTTGACGTTCTTCTTCGTCTTTAGCTATTTGTCGTTCAAGCTTTTTCTGCTCTTGACGCTCCTCTCTTTCCTCAGCTTTGATTTCTTTAATCTCGTTTTTAGCAGACATCACGTCTTGGTTCTTAATACCAAAGCTCCACTTGCTCCAACCTAGTAGCATAGCTACTCTCTTCCACGTTTCGTGATCTGAGTTAGCAGCTTCTTTCAAGTTTTGGTATTTGCTATACAGTCTTGATAAAGGTAGGTTTGTAATAGCTTCAGTAGCACTAAATACCGCATCGTAAACTGGGTTATCGATATCAGTCTTGTCCATGTAGTCGATAACTTCTCTGTTAAATTCCCAAGACTGTAAAGCACTGTACAGCTTTCTAGCTTTAATACCGATTGGTGGAGATATATTGAGTGCCTCGATAACAGTGTAAGCGTGGTCTGGCTCAGTGAAGAACTTATCATCTTTAGCTTTTTCTTCTTGCTCCATGAACTTCAAGATAACGTTCTTTGTTGTAGATACAACAGCACCACCAATACCAGAACCTCTTAATACAGTGTCAAGCATACCGTTAATCATACGCTCCTTCTGCTTATCATCGATCTTATCTTCTTCATCGTCACCGAACATCGCCGCGAACAAAGCTTGCTGAAGCCCGTAGAATATCATGTTCTGTATAGCACCGTAATAAACTATTTTAGATACGTTAGATGTAGCGCTACCTCTTCCGTTAACTAAATCCTGAGCAGCTTTCTTAATCAAACGATTATACTGCATAGGTGTGTTTTGGAAAGCCAGTATAAACTTACCAAGAGGTGAAGCCTGCTGTTGAGATATTCTATCTTCTCTTGTAGACTGCTGAGTTTCTTCAGCGATCTCCATCATATCTTCGAACGCTTTTGTTTCAGCGTCTTTCTTAGACATGCCTTCTTTGATGTACGAATCAACCCTGTTTCTGTAGAACGTAGCACCACCAGTTGCAATAGCGAAGCTATCCGCTATTTGCGTTGGTGTAAAACCTAATTGAAGTAAGTAAGCCGTGGCTTTCTTCATTGGGTTTTTAGAGTCACGTATCTCTGCTAGTAACTCTGCTGCGTTGACATCTGTTTGTATTCTACCTCTTCTTTGTTTTAAGAAGTCAGAGTTAAATATCATAGCAACATCAGACCAGTATTGTTTTTGATTTGCAAATGCAGCTGCTGCTTTTAGCATATTGTTGTCACTCCAGTTAATAAAGTTAACATTTGAAATCATCTGCAGCATTGCTGATCTCGCATTGAAGAACATGGTAGTACCGATAGATCCGTGTATCCAGTTAGTAAAGGTATTCATTAGTCTACCTTGACCTTGAGATCTGTTACCACCGTTTTCCATGCGGAATAGCACATCTTCTAAAGCTTCTCTAAAATTAGAGCCGTAAACAGCTTCAATTTTATTCATATTAGCTTCAGTGAATATAGCATTTTTGTTATCTATCCACTCTTGCAAGTAAGTTGATCTAGCATTTTCAAGAGAATCGTTAATGTCAGACGCTATAGTACCACCTAACCAAGAGTCGTCTGGCATAATAGCTTCTCCAACACTAACTACGCTAACACCATCAGCAAACGCTTTTAAGCTAGCGTTACTTTCAACAGCTCTTATAATAGCGTTTAGATCTGTCTGTGATAAACCTGGAACATCAAACCCTTGCTTATTCCAGTTGTATACTCTTATAGCATCTTCAGTAGTGTACTCTAGCCCTGGCAGCTTATTTTTAAGGCTCTTACGAACATCAGGGAAAGCTTTACGTAGGTTCTTTAAATCATTAGCTGCTATTTGGTTTACTCTATTTAAAAGTCTAATACCTTTGCTAAACGGATCGAACAAATGCTTCTTGAAGAAGGCGTGGTGCTTGTTACCAGTTTCACCTTTACCCATGAAGCTGTACAATAAACCAGCAAAATCCTCAGCTGAAGGTGGTATAAAGAATTTAAATCTACCCTTGTTTTTACCACGTTGTCTAGCTTTACCAGCAGAGAACTGTTTGAATCTAGCTACACCTTTAGTTTGCTCTAATATAATGTTAAAGTCTGAATCAAGATCTGCGGCACCTTCGTCGATGATGCCATCCATTTGCTTAGGTGCTCTTCTACTAAACTCAGCCTTAGCTTGCTGTACTTTGCTCTTAACATCAAACAGCTCAAACATAGCTTTCACGGCTTCCACGTTTTGTAACGCATCATCCGCGAAGTACATATCATTGTATCCTTCCTTTATTAAGTTTTCAGCGATCCAGTTAGCTTTAGCTTGACCAGTAGAATTACCCAAACCCACGATGTTGTCAATAGGTATTTCTAAACCTTGAGATTTCATAAACTCAAATATAGCTTCTTGAGCTTGTGGTGCCCTAGCAGTTAAGATAAACATGTTATCAGTGCCAAACTTCTTTGCTAATTTTTTAGCTTTATTAAGCAACGGTCCAGGTGCTCCCTCGACAACCTTGTTAAACTCAGAGAAATCAAACTCATAACCTTGACCAAGTAGTTCAACGTAATCTCTAGCGTACTCTTCTGCGTTTAACTTACCTTTAGTTCCGTCAGGCGCAGTAAACAATACGCTAGATTTAGTTGTAGCTAATGTGTCATCAAAATCAAGTACGCTAGCTCCTTTGTTTTTAGCAGGTCGCTTTGAGAAGGATACATTTCCAAATATACCTTGCAGCACCCTCATGTCCTTAATTACAGTACCATCGTCTTTAGCTATAGCGTCATTCATTTGCACCCACTCTCTACCGATAAACTCTTTATTAGTGCCTTTTTTAGCTGGATCGATACTTCTAAGAGGTCTAATTCTATTGTCGCCAATAGATTCATACGAGTATTGTCTGCTGTCACCTCTTCCTAGTCTTGGAGAAGTAAACTTATGACCAGCGTCTGTCACGGCATTGTCCATGCTCTTGCTGATAACTCCAGTTTTATATGGTCTGTAAGGTCCACCGCCTTCAAATATACGCATATCAAGCTCACCAGTAGTTAAGTAAGAGTGTATAATCTCTCCAATAGCTTCTTCTTGAGGTTTTAAATGCTCAAACTCAGTAACAGATCCGATGCTTGCATCACCTCTATTAGCTACTACATCCTCGACACCTTCCATAAAATACTCGAACAAAGCAGCTCGTCTCATAGGCGCTCTCATGCTAGACCCAAGGCTAGTTAAAGTCATAGCGAAATCTGCAAAGTCATAATTACTATTAGGGTCGATAGCTTTAGCGTATAAAGAGTCTAAAATTATCTTAGTAACTACTCTTGCATCTTCAGCCTGCTTTTCACCTTCTTCAAATCTAGGGTTTTCTAATCTAGCCTCTGACGTTTCAGGTATCAATGTAGTATCTAACGCAACTCCATCAAGCGTGTAGCCTTTTCCAACTTTCTCTATTTTACCTAGACCAAGCGTGTTAAGTGCAGCTATGTAATCAGGAACGTTTTGAAAAGCTTGTTTTCTATTCTTCTGAGGTACCTCTTGGCCTTTTTTATTTATCTTAGTAGGTTTCCAATTAGGATCTTTAACTACAACACCATCTTCTACAACAAATCTACCATCAGCTATTTTGCTTGCGCCAGAAAACATAGGGCCAGCGTGAGCTATAAGCATTTCAGCAATCTGCTTATCTGAATAAATTCGATTTCCGTTTTCGTCTAGTTGTGCTCTAGCTTCGGTAACAAATAAACCTGGTATAGCTCGCTGCTTGTTTATTCTCTTGTCGTTTAAGAAATGAGCGCCTATTTTAATTGTTTTACCATTTTCGTCTTTTGGTAGTTTACCTTCCAGTGCTTTTAATATACCTTTCTCTAAGTTCTTGCCTTCGTATTTATCTTGTAAAAACTGCTCCAAACTTAAAGGCACATCAACGCCAACACCTTTAAGGTTTTGGTTTATCGTATTGTACTCGTCGGCCTGATCGTATATTTCATTTACTAGCCTTTTAATTTCAGACTTGCTAAGTACATTACCGTAAACAGACTCAACAGCTACTCTTATAGAGTCTATATCGCCAGTATTAGATGCTGCTACAGCTGTTATTAGATCAGGGTATAATTGATCAAAAGTGTTTTTAACTTTGTCTCTTACCTTAATACTAAACATCACCTCAGCTTTACCTTCACCTAATTTAGCAACCACTGCTTCTGATGCAGTACCTTCTTTCATAGCGTGTTCGCGTAGAGCCTGGTTGTTAGCCAGCATAGTAGCTTGATTAACTAAAGCATTTATAGCGCTGTCGTATTTTCTATTATTATCTAGAGTGCCATCTGGTCTAATACCGAAAGCTTCTTTAAACTGCTCAGGTGTTATATCAGTTCGCTTTTGTTGTGTAAACTTACCAGCAGCTGTAGCTCCGTCTTTATACTTTAGTCTCTCACCTTTTTCGTAAAAATTATTTAATAATACTCTAGGTACACCAGTAGCCTCTCCGCTTCTAGTCTCACCATCAGGTAGCATTTCTAATAAAAACTCTGCGTTATTGTTAATAAACTGCTGAGCAGATTTACGTTGCTTAGTGTTTAAGTTAGCAGATTTTATAACGTTCTTAGGGTTTACGCCGAACTTTTCTGATACGGTCTGTAACGTTTTATATAGCGGTGCGTCAACAGAGTTACCAAGCTTTTTAACGTCTTTATACTGTAATCCAGCTATATCAATAGCCGCGTCTGCTACGGCTTTGTTTATAGCGGCTTTACCGTCACTGTCAATGTTTAACTCATTAACAACTTTCTTAGGTTTTCTAGCTTCAAGCTGTTCTTGCGTTTTAGCAGCATCAGCCTCTTCAAGCTGCTGCATGAACGCATCTGTCTCTGCTTCTACTAAATCAGCGTACGAACCACCTGAATCACCCATTTCAGAGTCTAAAGAAACACCATCTGCAATAGGATCTTGAGCAGCCTCTTTTTTAACGTTTAATATAGAGTATTTTAACGCTGGGTTTTTACCAGTCATCCAACCAAATATACTATCGTTTTTAGCGGGATTAAACTCTGAACCAAATTTTAAACCTAAATCATCTCTTACTCTTTGGATGAATTTATTTCTAAGAACTTGATTAGTTAATACTTTTTCAGGAACAGGGTTCTTCATAGTTCTAGCTCTCTTAACGATCATGTTGCCCAATTGCTCGTCAAAAGCTATAATCTTCCACGCGTCCTCAAAACCCTGAGACGCTCTGTACTCGTCTTGATTAGTTATACGCTTACCGTCTTCTTTTAAGAGAGTATCATCCATTCTTTTACCTAAACCAGCTAATTCGTCTTTGGCTTTAGAAAACTGTATTTCACCTTCCTCTTCTAGTCTTCCCTCTATTATCTTTCTAGCTTCGTCTCTACTAACTGGCGTTTCTACCAACTTACCTTTAGCTTTATTAGAGAACAGGCTAGTTATGCGTTTGTCACCAAGACCTTTCTTTCGTGATCTTGAATAATCTTTTAAGAAGTTTCTAACGTCAGTATCATCGTTAAACTCTATGTCAGTGTCTGTTGTCTGCATAGAAGTTCTACGTAATAAGTCCTTAAACCTACCCACAGCGCTACCATCAATTGTTATATCGCCAGACACCATTAGCTCAGATACTATTGCAAATATCTCTTCACCTCGCTGTTCTTTGCTGTATTGATTAACGCGATCTAATTCTTTCTGAGCTTTCTCAGATATTTTTACGCCTGGACCCTCTAGTATTCTATTAATAGAATCACCAAATCTATTTCTTAACGCAGGGTTGGCTCGTATAGTGTTAAATACTGCCGCGTGTAATAGCTCATGTGATCCAGTAGTAGTAACACCGTCTTCATAAATGTTCTTATCGTTGAAGAACATTTCATAACTAATAACATCACCACTAGTATCTAATATAGGAACCATCGCGCCGTATATCTGAGTTCCATCTTCCGATGCGGCTATTTTTACGTTACCTCTTTTCTTAGCACTGTTCTTCCACTCTTCAAACTGATTAGCAATATCCGCATCGTTTCTACCGTTAGCTCTAGTTACGTTAATAGCGGGTCCACCTTCTGCAACTATTCTAGCACTCTCTTCTTCTATACGCTTCATTTCGTTCTCATGATTTTTGAGAACCTCATCTGTAGGTACGCTCTTTAATATTTCGTTTTTACGAGCAAGATTTTTATTATAACCAACGTTCATTTCGTTGGCAATTTTTTGCTTCTGTTCTAACGTCATGTCAGAAGCATTAACTTCAGCGAACCTTACTTCTAAGTTTCTTTGAGACTCGTCTATCTTAAGTAGCTCTGCTTTTTGCTCTTTATTTAGCGAGTCAACACGTTTTAAATCAAGTGCTATTAGCTCTGCATTTTCCGCGACCAAACTTTGTATGTTTTCGTCAGCCTGTCTTACAGCTTCTTCCGTAGAGTTTGGATCGTTTATAATAGAGTTTAACTCTTGTATCTTAGTTCTATTAGAATTTAAAACGTCAGATGCTTCAATGCTTTGGAAAGCGCGGTAAGTGTTTCTAAACAATGTTGGTGCAGATAACGTACCACCTATTAAAGCACCTGTAACAAACGCTTCGTCAACACCATCGAATATACCAACCTCTTTATCACCAGCTAGCCTATCGATATAGTTACCACCCATTTGAGCTAGCGCTTCAGAACTACCTTCTTCAAATAAATTTAGACCCGCAGCCGCCGTGCTTCTTAAACCTACTTTGAGTACGTCTTTTCTCAAGAACGTAGTAGCAGCTCTTTTTCCTACGTCACCAAATAACAAGTTTGAACTAACACCACCAGTGCCTTTAAGTAGTCCTAAAGTAACTCTTTCAGATAAAGCCTCTATACCACCTGTAGCGATAGATGCCGCGTACATTTCACCAAAACTATGGTCTTGTCCATACATACCGCCAGTTCTTCTGTATAGATCTCGAGACGCATCCATCTCGCTAAACTTGTTACCAGCAGCAATACCACCCATCATAACTAAACCAGCAGTACCTCCAGTGGCCGCTAATAAAGCTAACTGTGGAACTTGACCGGCGCCTGCAATTAGCGCCCACTCAACAGCGCTACCAAAACCATCTATATCATCGAATTTTGGAGGCTCTACGACTAAAGAGTTTACATGGTTTTTATAACCATCTATAGACTCTCTGATCTTGTCTCTACGTTCGCCTGAATATAAAGATATACCACCAGTAGGTAAAGCCGTAGCAAATCTTGCGGTTTCAATGACGGTGTCTATAAATGAATCTTCACCATATATATCAATTAACTCATCACTTAACGCACCTAAAGGATTAACCATGTAGGTAAGCTCTAGAGCTCCTTCACCAAGGTAAACTAAGCCGTTATGAAAAGATAAAGCTATCTGAGTAGCGAGTCTATGGTTTTTGCTTATCTGGTTAGTAAAAGCCTCTAAATCCTGCTCTCTTAAACTTAACTCATCGAGCTCAGCGCCAACGTCTTTTGCTGCATCATAAAGTGATTTAGAAGCGTCTAACGATACGTTGTATTCATCTATTAAATTAGTATACTTACTAATAAACTCTTGTATCTCTTTATTAGCGTCTTTAACACCCTGTTGTGTAGTTAAATCGTATTTATTTTTAATAGATTGAATGTACTCTTTAGGATCACCATAGCTTTTTATATCTGCAGCTAAGCTACTCAACTGATCGTTGATTACGTTAATTTGTTGGTGAATTAAATCTCCTTTTATAGCTGTTTTTTTAGCTGCGTCAGCTATTGTACCAAAGTCGTATTCAGCTAAAGATGCTACATCAAGTTGCTCGTCTGATTTACCGAAAAGAAAGTTTCGTTGAGTATAGGTACCATCATCTATAAGGTCGTTTGCTACTTCTGTAGCTTGATTTTTAATAAGATTAGATCTTATAGCTCTATTTTCTTGCGCTAGTATTTCTGTTTTTAATTCATCAGTACCTTCTAGTTCCTCGTAAATAGTCTTAAGTGTTCTATTACCTGCGCCTCTCGAACCGTATACATCATCTTCAATATCTTTCAACGTGATGTTACCAGCGTTTTCTAAAAACTTTTGAGCTTCAGGGGAACTAGTAGATCCATAAGCTTCATTTAAGTACGTATCTAAAGCTAGGCGCAGTCTACTATTAAAGTACTTTATTTCGTTAGCTTCTGATTTTTCTTTTATTTGAGTATCTGTTTGATAACCTTCAATGTTTGCAAATTTAAGAACAAGATCTTTATACTTACCAAACTTTTCTATATTTGCAGCAACAAAATCAGGGTTTTTTCTTAGAA
>Ga0196899_1001835_pt1 | contig 10200 bp, 8 predicted proteins | sample VirMetDEL_Sep_01_FD_169095 | JGI IMG/M metagenome (GOLD analysis project Ga0196899, IMG submission 169095) | Aqueous microbial communities from the Delaware River and Bay under freshwater to marine salinity gradient to study organic matter... | ecosystem: Environmental > Aquatic > Marine >... | reverse complement strand
ATAATCTTCAGATCTTCACAGTCTCTTGCGAGGGTGGGCTTAACACTAACCGTGATGTCCTTTCTCAGGGACAGTTATCACCGGGCAGTGCAACACGACTAATTAACTATGAGCCTGCTGTAACAGGCGGCTATCGTAGAATTAGTGGGTTCAGTGAAGATTACCCATCATTACCGGGTACTGGCAAGACATTAGGTGTCTGTGTATTTAACGGCATTAACGATGGTATCTTAGCGTGTAGAGCACCAACCAGTGGCAACAACTACTTGCACTACTGGGATACTGGGACTAGCGCATGGGTTGCTGTGACCACATCCGGTTCACCAACAATGACAGGCGTGAACAAAATACGTTTCTCCAAGCATAACTGGAGTGGCCCTGTAGTTGTTCTAGTAGATGGTGTGAATCCTGCCGCTAAATATGACGGCACAACGTACACACAGATTACACATGCTAATGCTCCCAATAATCCAAAGTACGTCACTGAATTTAAATCTCATTTGTTTTTAGCTGGTGACAGCACAGATCCTTACAACCTACACTACTCTGCCCCATTGGATGAGACAGACTTTAGCCCAGCGAATGGTGCTGGTGTTATTAACGTAGGCTTTGAGATTGTCCAGATTAAAGCGTTCCGTGATGAGTTATTCATTTTCGGTGTAAATAACATCAAGAAGCTTGTCGGTAACAGTAACGCAGATTTTTCAGTGTTACAGGTAACAAACGATTTAGGATGTATTGCATCAGATTCGGTTGTAGAGCTTGGCGGTGACCTACTGTTCATTGGACCTGACGGACTACGCCCAGTATCTGGTACGGATAAGATTGGTGACGTTAACTTGGAAACTGTATCCAAGAACGTGCAGTCAATCTTTAATGATATTGTACTGAACAATGATTTAGATAACTTATCATCTGTTGTTATCCGACAGAAATCTCAATTCCGCATTTTCTTCTCCACTGCTGAATCTCAAGGTGTTATTGGTGCACTGAGACAGCAACAGGGTGGATCAATTGGATTTGAGTTTGGACAGCTATTAGGCATTCAGGCTTCGTGCGCTGACTCAGGGTACATTGGTCAGTTTGAGTTTGTTCTTCATGGTGACTCAGCAGGTAAAGTGTATCGCCAAGAACGTGGAACAGATTTTGATGGGGGAGATATTTTCTCATTGTTCCAAACACCATTCTACCATTTCGGTGATCCTGAGCTACGTAAAAACTTTTTAAAGCTCTCTACGTACCTCAGAGCAGAAGGCGATGCAGATATTGTATTAGGTATTGTGTACGATTACGAAGATGTAAACGTACTCAATCCATCCAACTATGACATCACGACACGTGGTGCGGCGGCTTACTATAATGAAGCCACCTATGATGCGGGAGCTATTTTTGATGGCAACCCATCTCCTGTAGAAAAGACTTCTTTTGCAGGTTCAGGCACATCAATTGCAATGAAATATGTAACAAACGATACGAACCCTAGTCATGCCATCCAAGGTTTTGTTCTACTGTTCGGTTATGGAGATCGGAGATAAATGGCAGGTTACAGCAGACAATCCGTAGCAGATATTATTTCTGGTGAGGTAATTAAGGCCGCACCAGTTAACGCTGAATACAATGCTCTCCGTGATGCATTTGCTTTCGCTACAGGACACAAGCACGATGGTTCATCCACTGAAGGTGCTTACATTCCTCTGATTGCAGATACTGATGCACTCAATAAAGTCGTCATTGATACATCCAACAACCGTGTTGGCGTATTCGTTGAAGTCTCATCTGCCGCTGTAGAGCAAGTCCGTTTCCAAGACGGTGCGATTGTCCCAGTTACTGACAATGATATTGACCTAGGTACATCCTCTGTAGAGTTCAAGAACCTGTACTTAGACGGTACTGCTAAGATTGACACACTGACTGTTGACGAGAATGCGACAGTAGCAGGTACATTAGGTGTCACAGGTGCTACCACTCTTTCTTCTACTCTAGGTGTTACAGGTAATGCAACACTTGGTGGTACGCTTGCTGTTACAGGCACATCGACATTCACAGGTGCTATTACAGCATCTGGTGGAGTAGTCGGTGCGTTAACTGGAAATGTCACGGGCAATGTAACCGGAGATTTAACTGGTAACGTCACTGGCAATGTCACCGGAAACGTAACTGGTAACATCACTTCTACTGGTACATCTACATTCACTACCGTAGACATTAACGGTGGCGCAATCGACGCTACAACGATTGGTGCTTCTACACCTGCCAATGTGACAGGTACTGCTGTTACATCAACAACTGGCTTCATCGGTGATATCTCAGGTAATGTCACTGGTAATGTAACAGGTAACCTTACAGGTAATGTGACTGGGAACTTGACTGGTAATGTGACAGGTGATGTCACTTCTACTGGCACATCTACCTTTACGACTGTTGACATCAACGGTGGTGCCATTGACGGTACTGCAATCGGTTCTGCTTCAGCTTCTACTGGTGCATTCACTACCATTTCTACCACAGGTCAAGCAACATTAGCATCAGCCGCAATCTCAGGCGGTACAATTGACGGTAATGTCATTGGTGGTACTACCCCAGCCGCTGGTACATTTACTACGCTGACAGCCAATACAAGCATTACAGGTGCTTTGACTGGCAATGTAACAGGTAACGTCACTGGCAACCTGACTGGTAATGTAACGGGGAATGTCACAGGCAATGTTACTGGGAATGTCACAGCATCTTCAGGTACTTCTACGTTTGAGAATGTCACAGTCAACGGTACGTTAGACGTAACTGGTACTACCATTGCAAACGTCACTGATCCTGTACTCGCCCAAGATGCCGCTACTAAGAACTATGTAGACACTGAGATTGCGAGTCTTGTCGATTCAGCACCGGGAACTCTTGACACTCTGAATGAGTTAGCGGCGGCTATTGGCGATGACGCTAACTTCTCAACAACCATCACAAACTCTATTGCGACTAAGCTACCATTAGCTGGTGGTACCATGACTGGTGCCATTGCGATGAGCACCAACAAGATCACTGGTATGGGTGATCCTACTGCTAACCAAGATGCGGCTACGAAGGCGTATGTAGATACTGGTGATGCGGCACAACTCTCCTTGTCAGGTGGCACAATGACTGGTGCCATTGATATGGGTGCCAACAAGATCACTACGACTTACACACCAACAAATGCCGCTGATTTAACGACTAAGACATATGTCGATGGTATCTTGGGTAGTGCTACAGCGGCGGCGGCAAGTGCGGCGGCGGCGGCCACAAGTGAAACGAATGCGGCTACAAGTGAAACGAATGCCGCAACATCTGAAAGCAATGCCGCTACGTCAGAAGCGAATGCGGCGGCTTCCTATGATTCATTTGATGATCGCTACTTAGGTGCTAAAGCATCTGCTCCTACATTAGATAATGATGGTGATGCACTCATTGTCGGTGCATTGTACTTTGACACCACTGACAACACCATGAAGGTGTACTCAGCATCTGGCTGGATTGCGGCTGGTTCTGCTGTCAACGGTACTGCCAATCGCTACGAGTACACTGTCGGTACTGCATCGGGTTCCTATGCAGGTTCTTCACTGAATACATTCCCAGCGACATACGACTCTGGCTTTGTGGATGTGTACCTCAACGGTGTTAAACTTGTACCTACAACTGACTTCACAGCAACGACGGGTACGACTATTGTACTTGCGTCTAATGCAGTTTCAGGTGACCTCATCTCAATCATTGGCTATGGTACATTTGAACTCGCTAACTTCTCAGTAGGCGATGCGAATGATGTGGATCTGTCAGGTGGTATTACCAATGGTCAGATTCTCGTGTACAACTCAACTGCCGGTGACTTCTTACCCGGTGATAACATTTCAGATGTTGTACAGGACACCACTCCTCAGCTTGGCGGTAACTTAGACCTTAACTCTAATGACATTACTGGCACAGGTAACATCAACGTAACCGGCACAGTGACGGCTGATGGGTTGACGGTTGATACAACTACACTGGTGGTTGACAGTGCAAACAATCGTGTAGGGATTGGGACGAGTAGTCCTACTCAGCTTCTTCATGTAAATGGCAATACACGAGTAACGGGTTTGTTTTATGCGGCAGACGGAACAGGAGCGTCACCAAGTATTAGATTCTTTAATGCTTCAACAGGAATGTACCACCCCGGATCAGATGCTCTTGGTTTTGTAGCAAGCGGCTCAGAGGCAATGCGCATCGACTCCTCTGGTAACTTGTTGGTGGGCAAAACTTCATCAGGAACGCAAAACACCGCAGATGGGTTTGAACTAAGGCAATCTGGATATCTTTTTGTCACAAAATCCAGTGACGCAGTGGCGTATTTCAATCGCAGAACAACTGATGGCTCTATTGCAGAGTTCCGCAAAGACGGCACAACAGTCGGGTCGATTGGTGCTAAAAACGGCGATATTTTTATTTCTGGAACAGCCGCAAACAGCGGGATTAGATTTTATGACACAAATCCTGCATTAACTGCTTGTAGCACTGATGGTTCTGACGCAGACGCCGCTTTAAGTCTAGGGGTAGGTTCAGTACGCTTCAAAGACCTTTATCTCTCCGGCTACGCCAGACTGACTAACGCTTCCACAGGAACATCTGCTACTGACGGATCATTTATTGGTGTTGAAGGCGGAACAACTACCTTACGGATCGTCCAGAACGAAAACGATGCTATGTCGTTCCACACCAGTGGGCTTGCTAACGAAAGAATGCGCATCGACTCCAGTGGTCATCTTCTTATAGGCAAAACCACTAATGATTTTAGTACAGCCGGAATCGCCCTTAGAGCCGAAGATGTTATTCAGGTAACTAGAAGCGGTGGGCAATGTTTAGATTTAAACAGACAAACATCTGATGGGAATGTTGTTGCATTTTACAAAGACGGCTCAGCAGTCGGATCAGTCTCAGTCACTGGTTCAGGCACAACCTACAACACCACATCTGATGCTCGCTTAAAGACTGACATTCAGCCGATTGCAGATGCGACAGATCGCTTGATGCAGATGAATCCTGTATCGCACAAGTGGAAGGCTGATCCTGAAGCAGATGCAGTGGTTGGTTTCATTGCACAGGAGATGCAAGAGATCGTACCTGAAGCAGTCTCAGGTGATCCAGATGGTGATGAGATGATGTCGATGGATTACGGGCGTATCACACCTGTACTGGTAGCGGCATTGCAAGATGCACATAAGAAGATTGAAGAATTGGAAAGCCGATTAGCGGCTGTGGAGGCTAAGTAATGGCGGTATCATTAACCCCGTCGGGATTGACGTTAGGTTCAACAACTATCGACGATTGGGATAATGTTGGTGGTGGCTATATAAAACAGATTCAAGGAACAACACAGACAGCAGAATCTGATGCAACTTTAAATCAAGCGTGGGGAGATTTGTCTGGGATATCCGTATCTATTACACCTGAATCATCTTCTAACAAGATATTTTTGATTGCGATGATAAGCATCTCTTACAACAACAATGGTTCTTTACGATTCACTAGAAACGGCACACCTATTGCCGTAGGTAATTCCGTAGGGTCTAGACAGCAAACTACAACATCAGAAGCAAATGTAGTAACAAACGGTATTACATATACTCTTGTTCATTTAGATGAACCGGGAACTACAAGCGCAATAACATACAAGGTGCAAGCGTGGGCTTACCAATCTTACGGACTAAACTACGCACATCAAAACAACCAAAATTATAACTACCGTTTTAGAGCCATCTCTAACATTTATGCAATAGAGGTTGAATAATATGAGCCTATGTCATCAAGCAATCTCAGCCTTAACACAAAACAGGTTTGAACTATTGGGTGAGCCGACAACAGAACAAGAATTTCTTTTAGCGTATAAAGAAGGAACTGGAGTTGATGAAACGGGTACAGTTATTTTTTCTTCTGATCCTTCGGACTTTTCTGTAACGTGGTCAGAGGTAAGCGCAAAAAAAACAGAGCTTGAAACCGCAGAGCCTATGCGCTTACTCAGAGCCGAACGCAACCAACGAATCGCAGAAACAGACTGGTGGGCATCTTCTGACCTGACAATGACAGCGGAGCAGACAGCCTACCGTCAGGCACTACGTGATATTACAAATACCTATTCATCGCTAGACGATGTTGTCTGGCCTACCAAACTTTAAACGGAGACTAAACAATGACTACATTCACTTGGACTATCGCAAACCTAGAGTACAACAACGATGCAGATCAGGGCGTAGTTGTTGCGCACTGGCGTGTAACCGGAGTAGACGGTGAACACAGCGCATCAGCATATGGTACGCAATCATTCACACCTGATGCATCAGCAGATGGCTACATTGCCTTTGCTGACCTTACTGAAGCCACTGTGCTTGCGTGGGTATGGGATCAGGCTGAAAACTGGAAGACGGACACTGAAGCGTCGATTCAGGCACAGATTGATGCACTGGCTACCCCAGCTACATTGTCTGGTACGCCTTGGGCGGCTGAGTAATTATTACCTCCAATATTGATAGGAACAGATAAATGTCAAAGGCTCGTGATCTAGCAGATTTTATATCCGACAGTACGATTGAAACAGCGGAGATTGCCGATGGTGCTGTAACTGCTGGTAAATTAAATGTTACCGGGAATGGCACTCTTGGTCAGGCTTTGACATCTGATGCAGATGGTTCATTCTCGTGGACAACAATTACGTCTGATCTCGTGGATGATGCCAGCCCACAGTTAGGTGCTGACCTAGACACTAACGGCAACGACATCACATTCGGCAACAACGACAAAGCCATTTTTGGTGCGGGGTCTGATTTACAGATTTATCATGATGGCACTAATAGCCAGATTAGAGATTTAGGTACTGGTGACTTATATATTCAAGCAAGTGCGGCTGTCAACTTCACAAATACTAATGCATCTGAAACCTATGCTGTTTTAAATGAGAATGGCGCAGTCACTCTTTATCACAACAATAATGCAAAGTTCTCCACAACCGCCACAGGCATTGACGTAACAGGCACGGTGACTGCTGATGATTTATTGACGCTTGAGTCAGCATCTTCTTATAGGCCAGAAGTAAGACTTAAAAACACAAACTCTGACAATACTGCTCCGTATGTTGTACTGCAAAAAGACAGTGCGTCTCCTGCTAATAACGATGCTCTAGGAATTGTTTTATTTCAGGGCGATGATTCCACGGGGACTCAAACAAATTATGCAGAGATACAAGGCATCAGTTCTAACATTACTAATGGTTCAGAGCAGGGAGCTATTAAGTTAAGAACAGCACAAGGAGCATTATTAGATCGTCTAACCATTGAAGGCAACGGCGACATATCCTTCTACGAAGACACTGGCACGACACCTAAGCTGTTCTGGGATGCGAGTGAGGAGTCTTTGGGGATTGGTACGAGTAGCCCGGGGCAAAAATTAGAAATCCTAAGATCTGGTGGCGGTAGAATAAGATTATCTGAAACCTCTGACAGATATGTAGAAATAATTGGTTATGCTGAAGGAACCGCTAATGGCTCCACGATGGGCTTTAACACAATAGAAAGCGGCACAAGTACCCTTACAGAACGTATGCGAATCAACCACAGTGGTAACGTAGGGATTGGTACGACTAGTCCTTCAGCACCCTTAACTGTAAATACTGGCGCGGCAACAGATGGAAAACTGCGTATTGAATCTAATTCAATCACAGGGCAGGGCAGTGAGTTATTTTTTTCTGGAAGCAACGCGAGTGCAGGAGCAGGATTTGCATCTATTTCTGTAAACAGGGGCGGTAATAATACTTCTGCTCATGATGGTTTGAAATTTAATGTTAGTCCTTCTTGGTCTACTTCTGCTCCTGTTGAAGTTATGCGCATCGACTCCAATGGCAATAGTTTTTTTGGTACGACATCTGGGGTCAGCCCGGAAGGATACGCAAAAATTAGCGGAAAAGCTACTACAAATAATGTTGTATTAGCTCTTGAAGGCTATACTGGAAATGGTGCGTGGGTTCAAAAGCTTGGAGTGACAACCGGAACCGGAACCCGCAATATGATTGGTTTTTGTGACACATCCTCTGCTACGGTCGGAGGTATCACTCACAATGGCTCATCAGTATCTTATTCAACAACATCAGACTACCGCCTCAAAGAAAATGTAGTCGATATGACAGGTGCAATTACCCGTGTTAAATCTTTGTCGCCCAAGCGTTTTAATTTTATTGCTGACGATGACGATACAACGGTTGACGGGTTCCTAGCACATGAAGCACAGACAGTAGTTCCTGAGTCTGTCAATGGAACACACAATGAAGTAGACGATGATGGCAACCCAGTCTACCAAGGCATTGACCAAAGTAAACTTGTGCCATTGCTGACAGGTGCATTGCAGGAAGCCATTGCAAAGATTGAAACACTTGAAACAACTGTCGCAGACTTGCAGACACGAGTCACAGCACTGGAGACTCCATAATGTCAGGTTACATCGGAAACATCCCAGTACCACAGGCTACGCAGACTCGTGACAACTTCACAGCCACTGCAAGCCAGACTACCTTTACTACCTCTGGGTACACTCCGGGTTACCTTGACGTATACCTCAACGGTGTACACCTAGACCCTACAGACTACACAGCCACTAACGGCACTGATGTGGTGTTGGCTACTGGAGCTACTGCAGGTGACGTTGTTTCTGTTGTGGCGTTCACTACCTTTGAACTAGCAGGGCCTGCAGGTGCAGGATACTTCCTTGGTGAGAATGGTGCTACAGGCGACACTACGAATGGCCTAGGTGACATCTTCAGGGTGCATGAGAATGCCCTTGATACTGCAGTGACCATTGCCGCTAACACGAACGCATCAGCCACTGGCCCACTGACATTGAATGCGACAGTGACGGTCAACGGCACACTGACGATTGTATAAGGAACTGAGATGGCTTCAGAGCTAATCGTACAAACACTCAAGGGGCCAACTAGCGGGGCCAATGCGAACAAGGTGATTATCCCGTCTGGGCAGACGTTGGATGCGAGTGCGGGTGGGATGACATTGCCTGCGGGTGTTGGTGGTAAACTTTTAAATGTATATCAAGACTTAAACCAAGCAACAGGAAACACTGTTACTACAAGCACATCCTTTATTGCTACAAATTTATCTGTAACTTTAACCCCAGTTTCTGCAAGTAGTAAATTTTTATTAACCACAAGTTTAACCGCAGGTGCAGGATCAGAGGCTGTGCTTGTTACGTTTTATAGGGGTGGTACTAATTTAGGAGATTCTACTAACGGATTTGGTGGTACTGGATATACAGGGGGTCGGGATAATGTGGCTATCAGTTATTTAGATTCTCCTGCTACAACAGCTTCAATAACGTATTCAGTATATTGGCGTTCAAGAGGCGGTGGCTCAATTGAGCTTCCTCCGTGGCCGGAATATCAAACACTTATTGTAACGGAGATCGCAGGATGACAACACTCTATGTAGACAACATCGCCCCGAATCTCCAGAGTAAGATCAGTGCGCCTAATCTGACGTTGCCTAGTGGGTCTGTGGTGCAGGTTGTAAGCTCAACTAAGACTGACACGTTCTCAACGTCAAACACTGCATATACTGCAACAGGACTTTCAGCATCAATTACGCCAAGTTCAACAAGCTCAAAAGTGTTAGTAGTTATTAACGCACAAGTAGGCTTTACTTCAAACGGATACGGAGCTTTGCAATTGTTTCGTGACGGTTCAGTCGTAACCGGATCAATCGGAGATGCCGCAGGATCAAGATTAAGGTCTAGTTCTGGTAACACTATCTATAGTAACGGGACTCTCAATGTAGACTCAATGACTATTACTTATTTAGATTCTCCATCATCAAGCTCCTCCATAACTTATGAGTTATATATGAGGCGTGGTGGTGAATCCGCAACATTATATTTAAATAGATCAGGTAGTGATGCTGATAATGAAAACCATGTTCGTGGAGCATCCTCAATCACACTCATGGAGATCGCAGGATGAGCAGTATAATCAAAGTCGATCAAATCCAACTGGCTGATGGCTCGACACCAACTGCGGCTGATCTTGGGTTGAATGTTACTGGTGGTGTGTTGCAGACAATTATGGTTAACCCTGCAACATCAACAACTGACGTAACATCCAAAACGTGGGTAGAGATATCTTCTAATTTACGAGCTACGATAACC
>Ga0196899_1001829_pt1 | contig 10233 bp, 6 predicted proteins | sample VirMetDEL_Sep_01_FD_169095 | JGI IMG/M metagenome (GOLD analysis project Ga0196899, IMG submission 169095) | Aqueous microbial communities from the Delaware River and Bay under freshwater to marine salinity gradient to study organic matter... | ecosystem: Environmental > Aquatic > Marine >... | reverse complement strand
GGCTGGTGCTAGTGCAGCAGTAGGTGCTGTCGTTAGTGATTATGAGACTAGCGATAACCTAGCTGGTACAATTAAAAAAATGCTACCTGCTCAGTGGGATTTTATTCCTGATAGCTGGGCTACACTTGACGGTGAAGGTCCAGATGAAAAACGACAAAAGAATATTAACGAAGACCTTGCTTTAGGTTTTCTTATTCCTTTTGTTGGTTTTGCAGGTAAGTTTGCTTCAGCACTTGATGAAGTAAAACAAGTATTCAAAGCACCACCTGTTATCGTAGGTGAAACTGAACAAGCAGTTAAGTACTTAGCTGATAATGCACCAATGGCAAAAAGTTTGGATGCTGAAGAAGCTATCTACCAATACTCATTAAAGCAACAGCAAGACCTAGATGAACTTGGGTACTATAATGTGTCCAAAAATCCTGATGGTAATGTTGCTTTGAAAGGCGTGCATGACTTGTACGACTGGAATGAAGTAGGTCTTAGGTCAGTAGATGACTTTGGGATCGTTGGTGCTAGTATTGATGCTGCACGTATTCAAGCCAACAAAGGTACAGTATATGGACGCTTAGGTAATTTTATCAGCACTCCAGCTATACGCTATGGTGTAGAAACACCGGGTGGTGTTGAAGATATTACAATTGGTTTGACACAACAACTCAAAGAAGCTGATCGTGTTGGCATGGTATCAGCTGATTGGGCTGTTACTGCTGATGAGGTGCAACAAGCTGGTGAAAATCTTGTCTTAGAATTGTTTGACCCTAGCGTAGGTATTGATGACATCAAACGTATTCTTGAACCAAATATTATCAAGAATGAGTTTGGTGTAGACGTACTTACTGAGTCTGGTTATACAGATGCCTTGTCGTCTATTAACAGTATGGTTAAAAACTATACTAATATGGATGTTGCAAAATCACAGGCTTATACAGCTACTTCTATTGCTGGTCAAATTGCTGATTTATCTGAAGGCATTCGGATTAATAAGGGATCACTTTCTATTAAAAATGCTCAAGAAAAATTACTTGACAACATTAATTTTTTACAGCAACTTGTAGGATCTACACGGTACTATGCCACTAAAAAGCGTGGCTTGTTGGCGCTTGGTGAGCGAGTTAAGAACTTTGGTAAATCACCTGAAGATATTGCACTTGCTATTAAAGAAGCATATCCTCAAGCACTACGTGGTATTCAAAAAGAAAGTGAGAAATTTACTGAAAGTTGGATGTGGTTACAAGATAACGCACCTGACACTTTAGATACTTTCCTAGAATTGTATGAACTTAGCGATGGTAAAATTAATACCATTGCTAAACTGAACGAAGACATTCTTAATAGTTTTGTTCGTTGGCGTCCAATTTACGACGGTAATCCTGAAGCACCGAATATCTTAGCACAAGCTGTAAGAGGTAATTATTTTAACTCAATGCTATCATCTCCTGGTACTGCTGCTAGGGCATTGTATGGTAACTTTAGTGGTCTTATTGCTGAACCAGTTGCTTATTTTGGTGGTGCTTTACTGCGTAAAGATATGAAGTCACTTCAACGTGGTTGGATGGCATATAGTGCTATCTGGGATACACAGAAAAAAGCACTACCTTATGCTGGTAAGATGTTTATGAAAGCATCTCAGAATCCAAACAGCGTTAAAGGTCAGGCACGTCTTGATACAATTATTAAAAATGAAGCTAAACTAGAGCAGTATCGCTACATTGCTAAAATTGAAGCAGATAAAGGTAACCAAGGGTTTCAATTCTTGGTCAATCTTTATGAGCAACAAATGGCAATAGCTACTGATCCGGTGTTCAGACTTGTACCTAACATGTTCTCAGGCTTTGATGCTTGGACTGGTGCCACTCTTGCTAATGCTCAAGCAAGATTCCGTGCTATGGATGAGCTTGACCGTTTAGGTGAAGCTGTTACACCAGAAAGGGTTAAGGAACTAGCTACTAAAGAGTATAATAGCATGTTTGATGCTGACGGTATTATTGTAGATAAAGCTGTTAAATACAACACTGCTGATATTGCTTTAAACCTTGAAACAGGTTTGAGTAAACAGATCAACGGGTTGTTGGAAACGTTACCAGGGCTTACACCTTTCCTGACGTTCCCAACTACAATGATGAATGTAGTTAGAGTTGCTGATGATTATGTTCCACTACCACTACGTTCTTTCCAACGAGATGTAAACGAATTAGCATATACTTCTACACAAACTTTTATGGAAAATCCAGAGTTAGTAGAAACTATTCTATCTAAACGTGGTTATCAAATTGATCAAATGGATGAAATTTCTAAACTTAATTCATTGATTGATTTAAAAAATAGAACTCTTGGTAGAAAAGCTATCGGTACATTTGTTACTTCTATGGTTATTGGTAGTGTAATTAAGGATAAACTTTTTGGTGATGGTTTGTTTAGTGTTACTGGTGACGGTTCTGTTGATCGCCAGTTGAACACGGCACGCCAAAAGAATAGCAACTGGAAAGCTCGTTCCGTCATTGGACCTGGTGGTACTCGATTTGAGTACAATGAGCTTCTTGGCCCTGGTCTCAGCAACTGGGTAGCACTTGTAGCTAACATTGCTGATAATTTTGATATGCTAGGGGAAGCTGCTACAGAGAACTCCTTTGAAAAAGCTTCGTTTATTTTGGGTGCTGCTTTAACTGATCAAGCTGCTTTGTCTGCATTACGTCCATTGGTAGAAGTTCTTAGTCAAAACGAATATGCTGCTAACCGTTGGGCTGCAGGACAACTTAACTCTCTTGGCCCACTAGCTGGGGCACGTAATGAGTTTGGTCGTATTCTTGATGGTGGTCTAAAGGAACTAAACAACGATATTATCGATCAACTACGTAATCGTAACCAAATGATCGGATTGTTTGATACAAGCAACAGGATGCCTACTGTTATTAGTCCTATTACTGGAGAAGCACCTAATAAGTACAGTATGCTACAACGTATTTATAACTCACTATCTCCTGTAAAGATTCATCCAGCCATGAGTAAAGAGGAGAAGTTCTTGGTAGATATTGAATATGACGTATCTTCAGCATTTAAAAAACGTAACGGTGTAAAACTTACAGCACAAGAACGTGCCGCCCTCAATGCTGAAATGGGACGCCAAGGTGTATTCCGGCGTGAAATTAATCGTATTCGTAAAACTGCAGAGGCTCGTAATACTATTCAAGAATTGAAAGTAATGCGTAGAAGTTTTGTAGGATCTGAAGACGTACCAATTGCCAAGTACGATCAAATCCATATGATGTTAGGTCAGGCTCAGCGTGATGCTGAAGATAAAGCCTTTGCATTTATGGACTCTGATCTACGTCACGCAATTGAGCAACGTATTCAGGTTCAAAAAATGAATAATTTAAGAGCAGAACAAGGCATTATGCCTATTACAAACCGTTACTAATTAACAAATCATGTCGTGTACTGACGTACAAACAATTCAATCGGGAAACGGGTCAAAGACACAATTTTCTTTTGACTTCCCGTATATTTTTAAATCTGAAATACACGTTTACTTTTGGAACGCTACAACTAAAGAATGGGACGAAAAACTCACGACTGATGCCACTTATCCCTGGCGAATTGATGATGCTAACCCTACTATTGTAGAGTTCACAGGTACTGCTCCACCTAATAAAACAGATCAAGTATTGGGAGAAAACGAGGATTATGTTGACAACGTTAAGATCCGTCGTGTTACCAACATTGACGACATCCGAGCATTGTTCAACCCTGGTTCTGCCATTAGGTCTGATGACCTGAACAAGAACTTTGAGCAACTTCGTTATGCTCTACAAGAAGCTAACTGTCCTGGTGTTCCTGAAGATGTTGAAGAGTACCTAAAAGAGTATTATTGGGATAGGTTTGACAACACTATTTATTATAGTGACACTTGGCCAGCATCCGGGACTGATGATACAAAAATCGCTACTGTAGGAGCCATTGACAAACGGTTCCATGATAACGTTGGAGACACTGTTAGCAGTAATGAGGATTGGGTAAGTAGTGATGTAAAAATTGCTACTACTAAAGCTATCGATAATTATATTGATGGTAGAATTACTGCTGACATTACTGGCGCAGATGGTATCGATGTAAGACCTAATGTTTCAAACGGTACAACCGTTATTGGTATCCAAGAAGGTGGTGTTGATGCTAATCGGCTTTTAGAAGACGATATTATTATCGAAAGCGAGGGTTTAACTGATAGTCAAAATGCCTCATTTAATGACAACCGTCTTATTTCTGCTGCTACTGCTGAGCATCGTTATCGTAACTATGTTCAAACAACTGACCCCGGTATTAATAATAAATTAAAAGGTCAGATCTGGTTAGAAAATGACGTTGACAAAACTCTTTCTGTTTTTGACGGTAGCAACTGGGTAGGTGTTGCATCTGGTGGTACATTTACCACACAACCTACTACTATTTATGTTGATAGGTATAGTGGTAATGATGCAAACAATGGTAGACGTATTATCAACCAAGTACGTACTATTAAGCGTGCTCTTGAACTTGCCAATGATGGTGATTTGATCTCTATTGCTCCTGGTGTCTATCAGGAACAACTACCCCTTGACATTACTCAAAAGAACCTCGCTATTGTTGGCGACTCTATTCGTAGTGTCTTTGTTCAACCATTAGCTAGCTGCGAAAGTAGTATGCAGGATCCATATCAAACTATGGAAGCTGCTCAAACAAATGGTGGATCAGTAACTAACCCTGATTATCAGAGCGACGTTGACGCTGTGATGTTCCGCGTAAACAGCGGTACTTACATTGCCAACATGACTTTTGTTGGTATGAAAGCAGATCAAACAGGTACACACCCAATTGATGCTTACAACGCCTCTACTAACCCTACTGGTCTACCTGGTAAGCAGGGTTGGATTATTGGATTCTTGCCTGGTGCTAAGATTAACAAATCACCTTATATTCAAAACTGTACTAACTTTACTGATAGCGGTATTAATAACTCAGTTGAGTATGATGCTACACCAGTAGACGAAAACAATGCACCTGGCTTTGCTGGTGACACCACTTCTTCTTTTACCGGTGGTGGTATCATTATTGACGGTGCAAAACCTGCATTCACCAGTAAACTACGGTCGATGGTGGCTGATAGCTTTACTCAAGTTGGATTAAAAGGTCCAGGTATCCTTGTTACTAACAATGGTTACACACAGCTAACCAGCAGCTACTCCTTCTTTGGACATTATCACCTTAAGGCACATAATGGTGGGCAGGCAAACCTTGCTGCATCAACCACTGACTTTGGTGATTATGCTTTAGTTGCAGATGGTAAATCGCCAAGTGTAATTTTTAACGCATATACAGCTACTCCTTACAGCGCTGGGGATACAACAATCCAATTAACTAATATTGGTAACTTCAATATTGGTGGTCAGGGTCCAGGTGTTCCTTCAGAAAACATGGTTGTAGAAATTGGAGGCGCCATTTATCCAATTATTAATTGGGACAGTCAAACCAATTCAATTACAATTTTCAGAGCAAATGCAACAAATGCTTCCTTAAATGATGGTTTAGCTTCAGCTGTTGCTGGTAATTTTCTGCTTGCATTTTATTTCCGTTCTATGGTTGCATCTAGCGGCCACACTATGGAATATGCAGGAAGCGGTACTAATTACAGTGCTCTGCCAGAAAATGGCGGAAGGCCTGATGAAACAAAACAGATCACTGAGATTAACAACGGCAAAGTTTGGGCTGTTACCGTAGACCATCAAGGTAAATTTAAAGCCGGTGCTTTTGAAGTTAACCAGCAAAGTGGTATTCTTAATACGCCTAGAGGTGGTATAGGTATTCCGCTGCTAATTGAAACGCTGGACACTGATACCCAACAAATTACAAGTTCTGATAGTAATGGCATTCAAGTTGCGTCTAATGTTGACCTGAATAATAATAAAATTGTCAGTCTTGGTACCCCAACTGCTAATGCAGATGCTGCAACTAAGTTGTACGCAGATGGTAAAGTTGAAGATGTAGCTGTAACCGCACCTATTACTGAAAGCACTGCTACTGTTAATGGTGTAAAAACTGTTACTTTAGATATTAACGATGCTTCAACTACCAGCGTGGGTGTCGTACAGTTAAACGATGCGACAAACAGCACCTCAGTTACTACTGCTGCGACAGCTAATGCAGTAAAAAGTGCTTACGATCTTGCTGATGCTGCACTACCTTTAGCTGGTGGTACGATGTCAGGTAACATTAATCTTGACAGCAATAATATTACAAATGGTGGTGATATTGCAGCAGCTACTGTTAATACAACCGGTAATATAATTGTTGGAGGTGATCTGACAGTTAACGGAACGACCACCACCGTAAATAGCACCACCGTGACGGTGGATGACAAAAACCTTGAACTAGGTTCAGTTGCTTCTCCAAACGACACTACTGCTGATGGCGGTGGTATCACACTTAAAGGTGCAACTGATAAAACCTTTAACTGGATTAACAGCACTGACAGCTGGACTTCAAGTGAGAATATTGATCTTGCATCAGGCAAAGATTACAAGATTAACAATACCAGTGTTCTTAGTTCTACAGCCCTTGGTTCTGCTGTTGTTAATTCAAGTCTTACTTCAGTAGGTACCATTGCTACTGGTACTTGGAATGGTACTACAATTGGAACTGCTTATGGTGGTACTGGTACTACAACAGCACCTACTGATGGTCAACTGCTTATTGGTTCTACTGGTGCTGGATACAGCGTTGCTAATTTAACTGCAGGCACTAACGTTAGTATTACAAATAGTTCAGGTTCAATTGAAATTTCTTCAACTGACACTAACACCACCTATACCGCTGGCGATGGTCTTGCACTTAATGCAAGTGATGAATTTAGAGTCAACTTAAACGGGTCTAATTCTGGTCTAGAGTTTACTGGTGGAAAACTTGAAGTTGATGATAGTGTTGCACGTACTACTGGTGATACATTTACTGGAGACCTAATTCTTTCTGAAACCGCTGGTAACGTTCTTAACACCCTTGCATTTAAAGAATTAGCTGCTAACGGTTCTCACTTTGTAGGATTTAAAGCTCCTAGTGCTATCGCAGCAGATGTTACTTGGACATTACCAGCTGCAGATGGTACTGCTGCTCAAATACTGTCTACAGACGGCGCTGGGACTTTGTATTGGCAAACATCACCACTTAGAGGTGGAGGAAGTGATTTAGTTTTCTTTGAAAATGATCAAACTGTCACTGCTAATTATACAATTCCTTCCGGTAGAAATGCTATGAGTGCTGGTCCAATTACTGTAAACGCTGGTGTAACTGTTACTATTCCTTCCGGTTCTGCCTGGACTGTTGTTTAATTAAATCATTATGTCTTCTATTAAGTTATCAAGTAGCGGGGGAGGCTCAGTCTCCCTTTCCGCTGCCCCCACGTCAACTGACGTAACAATTCAATTTCCAAGCGGCAACTCTACTGTTGGACAAGCCTTAGTTGCTAGTAGCACTCCAGGTGAACTTGATTGGGAAAGTGTTAAAACTGATTCAAGTATCCAGGTTTTTAGGGGATTCAATTTTGAACCAAATGACCCATATCATTTAACAAATCTAAACTCAGATGCAATATCTCCGCAAACTGTAAATTATACAGGGTTTAGAGACGGAAGCGGCAACCCTTCTGGCAATATAGATACACATAGTGCATACGATTCCACCAATCTTTGCTGGATTGCACCAGAATTTGCTTATTATAGTGTTACGCACGTTCTAGCTGTAAAGGGAAATTCCAGTAATACTACTACAAGACACATTGGTAATTTTATTGAGCATACAAATAGTACCAATACTATTTACGAAAGATATTCTACTTATAGTCAATTAGCTCCAAGCATTACCGATTACTGTTTTATTACTAATACTGTAAACGTTTTAATGCTCCCAACAGATAGGATTTATTTTAAAGCCGGAAGGGTGTCGAACAGTTCGCACGCTACTCACGATTCTATTTGTGCGCCAGATCCATTTAACACTGGGGCACCAGTGTCTTTGGCAGATACACCCGGTTCCTATGTATCTATTCACAAAATAAGAGGTTTCTAATGAGTGCATTAAGAGTAAATAACGTAAATGTTGGTGGTACTAGCGTTGATGGTGTAATCCAACAAGTTGACAGCCAAGGTGACCCCAATACAGCTGGTAATAAAATTACCTTAAAAACGAATGGTACTAATACCGTTGATGGTGGCACTGTATTTAATGATGCAGTTCAAACAAAAACTGTTGAAGCGGAAACCTTCACTAGTCTTCAAACAGTAACTCTTAGCAACAATAACGATTATTTTGGAAAAATTCTTACTTTTCAAAATAATGGTTTTGCTTTTGTAGAAACAGGTCCAGCAGCAGGTACAATTGTAACACTTATCAACCAAGGGTCTGGTAATATAGGTATTTCTGCCGGAAGTGGTTTAACTCTTTATCATGTTGGAAATGGTACAGCAACAAGTTTAAATTTAGCGCAGTACGGTATGTGTACCATTATCTATACATCTACAACTGAAGCTTGGATTTCTGGTGTTGGTTTGTCATGAGCATTTTACTTTCTTTACTTGGGTCTAATGCTCCAACAAATAGTGATGTTGTATGGGCTGACGTTAGCACCGCAACTCATGTTAGGTTCGATACGATAAACCTTGCAAACGGTACTGTTGGTACGGCGGTTTTTTTTAAGCCCGATGGGACTAAGGTATACACACTAGAGTTCGGTGATTACATCAAAGAGACAACCCTCTCAACAGCTTGGGACATAAGCTCGCACGGGTCAACCAATTATACTTTGACGACAGATCAAACTTACAATAGCTACCCGGCTGACATATTTTTCAGTCCCAATGGGGAAGAATTGTATACGACTGATTATCTCGCTGATACAGTAGTTCAGTATTCATTGAGTACCGGTTGGGATTTGAGCACCGCTAGCTACACCCAAAGTTTTTCGACAAGCATCCAGCAAGTTAATTCTAGAGGTTTGTGCTTTGATGGTTCTGGTACAAATATGTATATTATTGGAACTGCTCCTAGAAAAATCCAGCGCTTCACGTTATCTACCGCTTGGGACATCTCGACGTGTAGCTTCGATAGTCAAATGGTAGCTACTTTTGATAGTAAGACTTACACCTCTCAGACCCTATTCATAAAACCAGATGGCACAAAAATTTTTAATGTCGATAGTAAAAATGATAGGATTAAGCAATGGAATTTAAGCACGCCTTACGATATTAGTTCCATAACACAGGCAAACTATGACAGCGACTATTATACAAATTTAGAAGAATCCGTACCATATGGTTTTTACATCTCTCCCGATGGTGCGCATATGTATATCACAGGCGCTTCCGGTGAAGTAAACCAGTATTCTCTTTAGGTTAATTTTTATTATGGAAGCTATTATTAAAGATAACGTAGTCGTTGACTACCCTGCATCTGAAACAAGTATTCGTTTGTTTTATCCAGATGTTGAATACGCACGTGAACCCCCTGCAACTGGTACGTGGAGAACAGATGTAGCCGAAGGTACTCCTCCTGAGTATGACCCAGACACGGAAATGCTTATAGAGAAAGTACCTGAACTTAGTAATGGTCGATTCCGACGTAGATGGTCGGTTGAACCTATTCCTCAAAACCCTTTTGAATCATGATCACCCTTATTCGTCCAATTCTTTTTAAATTCCTGCAATCCGATCGTGTTAAAGCGTTGATTGTTGAGATGTTGGAAAAACTCGCTGAGTCAACTGATAACGATGTTGACGACAAAGCAGTTGAATTTATTCGTAACGGGTTGTTCCCGTCTAAGTAATGGATTTAGGTGAGCCGCTGGTTATACCAGTAATGCAGATACCTGAACCAATTCAACTGCCTAAACCAATCTTAGAAGTACCGCAGGCGGATGTACCTTCGTACACCCCGCTTGTGGTGCCTCCAAGCGACCTTAGACCCCCTCCAGGTGTCAGCGCACCTAACACACAGGAAAGGGCTGCTCCAGAGCCTCCTAGGCCCCCTGTAGCGCCTATTACGCTTCCTCCAATCCCACCAGAAGTCAGACAGGTAGAAATACCAAATACTGACATTAAAATACCTGTACCTCAAACAGCCATTCTGGTGACTGCTGCAACGACAGCAACCGTTTCTGTTGCTGCCACCCTTACCGCCACTGCAATATTTAAACGGTTAGTCTCCTTAATGAAA
>Ga0196899_1001827_pt1 | contig 10236 bp, 24 predicted proteins | sample VirMetDEL_Sep_01_FD_169095 | JGI IMG/M metagenome (GOLD analysis project Ga0196899, IMG submission 169095) | Aqueous microbial communities from the Delaware River and Bay under freshwater to marine salinity gradient to study organic matter... | ecosystem: Environmental > Aquatic > Marine >... | reverse complement strand
GTAAAGGGGGGTAAGGGGGGTAGCAGGGTGATAGCCAAGATGCTGCGTCGGTCTTCGACTACCCTTCGGCTCCTTCATCTTGGCTGTCTCGGAAGGCAGAAGGCAGGGTTGCGCAACCAGTTGCGCAAAAAGGTTTTACGCGATACAAAGGGGGCAAAGGTGCGCTAAAATTTACGGCTAGCGCGGTTTTTTAAAGGAAAATAAGTTTTTTTAAGTATTAATAGGTTCAAATGGGTAACAAATACCCTTTACAGATGCAGAAAAAAGAAGGAAAATTGCGGCGTTATGTTAAAAAACAGCACGAAAGAATACAGCGTGACTCGCGAAGTTGATCTCTACGAAGAGAACAGCTTCGGGATCACCAGAGAAAAAAACGCAGTGAAAACTAAATTCACTGTTTGCATTAAAGCGGACGACTATGGTTGGTTTGAAATTGACGGCGGCAATGATTGGTATGCTGAGGGTGGGTTGTGGTTCGAAGGCAAAACGCTCACGGACTATGACGGGGTGTTTAATCTATCCGACGTAATTATTGGATTGCTAGAAGAGAAAGGGTTCAATTGCGATGAAGTCAAATAGCGTAATTGGGCATTATAGCAAAGCGCGCGGACTGGCTCGCATTTACTTGCGCATTTTAAATGTGCATTTAGATGACGAGTTTTTCCCGCATCAACTGGAGTTAGTCTACGAAAAGAACGTGACTTACGGAACCTATCTCAAAAACTTAAAAAGGATTATAAAAGAAAATGAAATTGCTTAATACTGGAAATACTAAAACCCGCAAAGGTGAAAAACTAGGTTGGATTACTTACGGCATGCATTTAGCGCCCGCTCATGAAAGCGGATTCAATGCTTGCCCGTGGGCTTCGAAGGGTTGCGCGGCGGCATGCTTGAACACGGCGGGACGCGGCGTAATGTCAAATGTGCAAAAGGCGCGCATCAATAAGACGCAATTCTTTTTCAGGGATAAAGCGGGATTCATGACGCAATTACTCGACGAGGTCGAAAAGGCGACGCGTCGCGCGGATCGTTTGGGAATGCGAGCTTGCTTTAGGCTGAACTTAACAAGTGATATTCCGTGGGAAGCAAAAGCAAATGCAATCGACGGCAAGACTGTTTTCGAGCACTTCCCAGAGTTTCAGTTCTACGACTACACAAAGGGATTGCAACGCGCTATGAAAAACAAGCTGCCGAACTACGACTTGACATTTTCGAGATCGGAAAGCAACGGCGCGCAATGCAAACTCGCGATTAAAGCGGGTTTAAATATAGCGGTAGTTTTTCGCAACGGACTGCCGAAGACCTGGCAAGGTTTGCCAGTAGTTGACGGAGACGAAACAGACTTGCGCTTTTTAGATCGTAGGAATTCGGTTGTAGGATTGGTCGAAAAGGGACTGGCAAAGGTGGACGCGACGGGGTTCGTGGTTGGCTAGAATCAAGGGGGTGAGCATTTTTGTTCACCCTCTTTGCCGAAAAAAATTTTATTTACTTGAAAAAGGGGGGCTAACTCCAGAGAATACAAACTTATGCAATACAAGAATAACACAGAAAAAGTAACTGACGCGATGAATTATGGTTCGCCGCTTAATCAAATAGTAGTGCTCTCAGCTATTGAAAAATACTGCGAGCAAGTCGCCAAGAAAGAGAAAGCACCTAGCAACTGGGGCAATGGCTTCGTAAGTTGGGACGCATGGAAAGCATCCTGCGCTGATGTTTTAGAAAGGATCCGAAATGAAGACAGTTAAATTGTCATTGCACCGCAGTGCAGACGAGTCCTTCGTGCAGGAGTGGGAAGTCGCGCGGGAGTGCGTCTTCTCCGTTCGGCTGAACCAAGAGCACATCGATTATCCGCATGACCCCAAGAAACTCGCGGAGCTTTTGTTCCACGTAACAAACGCGCCAGTTGAGATGATCAACAAAACGCACGAAAAAATTCTTCTGGCTTTGTGGGAGAACTGCTCAGACGGGAAGACATTTTACTCCATGAGCGTAGGCGATGTAGTCAAGGTGCACGATCACGACGGGAACCTTACTACTCTAATGTGCAAATCAGTCGGATGGGAGGAGCTATGAGCTACGAAGAAAATTTATTAAAAGAGATCGACAATCTCACAAACGAAAACAAAACAGAAAGGAACAAATGAAAACATACATATGCAAAGCATACGTAGGAGTGCTAGTTGAAGCTGAGGATGAATTCGAAGCAGAGCAACTGGCAGGACTAGAGATGGACATAGGGGACATCGATTGGGAGGCTGAAGAAGCTGACCCAGAGCATGACTACTTCACTACACTACAGAACTACACAATAGAAGGAGGAACCAATGGGTAGATACTACAACGGAGACATAGAAGGTAAATTCTGGTTCGGACTGCAATCATCGGATGCCGCCGATAGGTTCGGCTCTGAAGGAACTACGACGCACTTGGATTACTACTTCGACGAGGAGGAATTACCTACTGTCGAGGCGGAGATCAAGAGCATTGAAGAGTCAATCGACGTGCAGAAGATTGATGACTTCTTTGATACTAATGATCATTACAACCACGGAAGCCTGCGGGATGCGAACATTACCGAAGCTGAACTCAGCCAATACGCCGACTTGTATCTTGGTAGGCAGATCAGGGACTGCATAAAAAAGACAGGTGAATGCAACTTCACAGCAGAGCTATGAAAGATCTTATATACAAAATTCAACGATTCGAAGACGGGACACTGGATTTCGAGGATCAAATCGTTCTGTTCGCGCATCTTATCGAAACGGGTAAGATTGCGCACCTACAGGGGGTGTATCAGCGCATGGCAACGGAGTGGATGAACATGGGGTTCATCATGCATGACGGGACTATCGACTGGGATGCCATCAAGCAATACTCCGAAGAGGAGGAATACGAAGAATTTTTGCGAGAGGAAAAATCTCACGCAAGATACAGATACTAACACTAAACAGAAAGTAATAAATGAATAATACAATACAACAATTAGATGCAGAGGTGCAGGATGCACTCAACGAAACCGAGCCGCACGATTACTACGAAAGGCTCGAAAGGATTGAAGCCCTCGTAAAGAGACTAGCAGTCGAGAGCGAAGACATGATGATACTGTCGCAGACCGCATACAATAGGGGTTTCTCTGATGGCATGTCTGGGGACAACTACAACTCGCCATACTCGACCAAGGACGAGCGCAGTGCTGACTACGCTTTCGGGTTTCAAATGGGAACAAAGGAATACGAATCATGAAACCTGCAATCATTGGAGACGCAATACTGGACAGCATCTGCATCATAGCGGATGGGAAACTCACGCACAAGTGGAAGGAGGAGGACAGGGAAGTGCTTGATGACGAAAAACTTAGCATCGGCGGTCTGGACATTGAGAAGGACGGCAGAAGCTGTTGGTTCGATACATGCATCGACGATGTCTGGTATGACCTGTTCACCAACAGGACGATCATTCACTTGGAGCTATGGGATGACCCAGACGCGAACCCAGACAGTAAGCAGGACTTGACTGAACGAGACTTGTTTTTAGACCCAGAGTTTTATCTCTGGATGGAATACGAAAGTGAATTGCCCCCGAAATACTCCATAAGGGTTGAACTGGGCAAGGACAAACCAAACCTAGAGAGAGTGATCACAATGATTCACATCGACGAAAACCAACAAAGAGTAAAATACTCATAACAAATGAATACTATGAATACAGTAAAAATACATACAGAAGATATCGACCCTTACACAGAGGTGCTTGCACTGGATGCGAACGAGGGATTGTCAAGAATGCAGTATGGGGAGCTCGGGTATCCGAACCCGTATCTTCGGGTCACCGAGATCAGAGCCGCATTGCAGGAGTTCAAGCCCAGGACATACGAGGACAGGTTCGCGCTCCTGGAGAAGGGTTACACCTACTACTGGTTCGCCGCCGAGGGTTCAACGGGTAGTAAGCACAGGTATTGTGGGGTCAGTTCACCTGAGGGTCAGAGTCTAACGGGAGTCTCGCATGCTTTCGAAACCCTAACGGAAGCCTTGGACTACATCTTGGACATGGAGGAGCAGGGTGCATTGGCAGGATGAAGACAAACCACCGCCCGTTGATTACATCATCGTGCTCGTGGAGATATTCATCGTAGCTTATCTAATCATCTACGCTTGTTCATCTTAGATATTAATAGTCCGATTGAATTCAGAAGTCAATCCGACCAGCGAAGATTCTCAGCCTTGACAAAAGGTTGCGAATCTTTTTTTATGCGGGCATGCACGATATAAAACAGAATAGGGGGGTAATGCATGCGCGGTGAAAAAGGACAGACCTATGACGATTGGATAGGCTCCGAGTCCTGGAAGGGCGGTCAGGAGGCCGAGGATGCCTTCGGGGATGCCCTGAAGGTAAAGTATCCACTAGCTCGCCGAGCTACCCTTCAGGAGCAATACAAGCACATTGACTGGGTATGTCTAGCAGGGAGCATAGATGTGAAGGCACTGAAGTCCAAGAGAAGAGGGACAGCCAAGGACGAGGATACCATTTGGGTGGAGTTCAAGAATAACGTAGGGAAGCCTGGGTGGTTGTATGGAGAGCAGGACTTCGTTGCGTTCGAAGGGTTGCAGGATTACATAATAGTGCGAACAGGGGTCCTTCGCCGACTTGCGGAAAAACTATGCAATACCGCAGAATTGGTTGACTCCCCTCGTGAGGCGCTCTACAAAGGCTACAGCAGGAGAAACCGAGACGATCTAATCTCAATAATAAAGAGATCGGATCTACTCACAATTGTTCACAAAAAACTAAATAAAATATGTCACATTTCTACAAGTACAACGCAGGAAACCCTAAATTTTTAGAAGAAATCAGAACGCCTGCACAGGCAAAAAAGAGCAAGGGCGTTATGCCCAGTGTAACAACTGTTCTATCGGTGATAAAGGATCCATTTCTCAATGATATCTATCAGCCGAGAGAGATAACTAGATTGGCAAGGGAGCATCCGAACCTCGGATGGGGGAGCATAAAAGATCTCACGTACGGCCTCCGCAAGCATCCGACGAGCGCAAAAATGATACCATCCTCTGAGTTCGGCACAGCAGTGCACAAGCGCATAGAGGATCACGTTCTGGCTGACGTTAATTCGAAGAGGGCAGACCCAGAGTTGAATGCATGGGACGATTGGGCCATGCCTTTCGTGCAGTGGTACAGGAAGGAAGGGGTAGAACCGATTGCCGCCGAGTACATGATTGGTAATCCCCGAATCAAGATTGTAGGCAGTGTAGATTTCATTGGTAGGGACAGGGGCGGAGAAGTGTTCCTGGCGGATTACAAGTGCAGGGCGAACTGCAAGGGTAAAGCAAAAGTATACGACAAGGATCTGTATCAGCTTGCCATTGAAGCGTGGATGCTGAAGGAAGCGACGAATCCCGTGCTTGACTACATCCCAGGTTGCATCTCAGTATGCATTGACAGCGATACTTGTCAGCATTTTCATAAGGTGTGGAGTCCAGAGGAGATTCTGCACGGAATAGAAGTCGCCAAGCTATGCAGTAAAATTTATTGGAAAACTAGAATGCTAAACAAAAATGATATACATAAGAAAAAATAAGGACGCAATGGATTACATAAACGAAGCCGCAGATGATGCGATAATATTTCATGACCTTGATGATGCAGTAATTGGCACCAATCAGCATGGAGAGCTAGTGTATTCCTACGATAAGATGCACGAAGTGTTCGTGCAGGATCACGGAATGAGCGCCGAAGAAGCCGAAGAGTGGATAGACTACAACGTCATAGGTACTATGGCGGGACGTGGATTTCAGATTCTCTTCACCTGATGCAGGAATACCTCATCACTTATAGTAGGAGTGATGTTAAGGACCAAGTCATGCGAGCGACCAAATGGGCGCACGATGAAAAGACGGCTCTTTCCTACATTCTAAAAACAAGACCCGCCAAGGATGGATCCTGCAATTTTAAAAGAGGCGGATCGGGTAGAATAATTTCAGTCAAAGAATTAAAAGAATAATGCAAGCACCAAAGAATACAGACGCAGAGGAAGCACTGCTCTGCTGTTGTCTGATGGATAACTCCGTCTACGATAGCATTAGCGCAACTGTAAATGCCAAGGACTTCTACGCTTATGGTAATGCTATTATCTTTGAAGCGATAGCCGACCTAGCCAACAAGGGTGCAGGTTTCTCTGAAATAGAATTGTTCGAACTTCTAACTCAGCAGGGCATTGCAGAAAATGCAGGGGGCATTCAAAACATACTGCGTATCCAAAAGAAGGTTGATACGCCAATGCAGGTGCAGAACTACGCAAATATAGTCCGCGAGAAGTCCAGGCTTAGAAAAATAATACGAGCTTCAAAGCAATGCATGCAGTCCGCAGAAGAAGACCAGGATGCGGACGAAATTATTGCAGAGATGGAGAAGAACTTGACTGACCTCATGCACAATGGAGCCGATCAGGACTGCAGTATATCAAGCGCAACTCAACTTCTAATAGATGACTTCAAGAAGATGCAGGATGGAACATACGTTACTAATTCCATGCCGACCTACATACAGCAACTAGATGAAAAGTTAAGTGCAGGTGGAATTTCAAGTGGAGAGGTAATGGTAGTCGCGGCTCCAACTTCATGCGGCAAAACTTGCATAGCTTTGAACATAGCTTTGCAGAACGGAGTATCACAGGGCAAGCCAGGGTTGTATTTCTCCTTTGAGATGCAGTCTAAGTCCTTGGCCAAGAGGATGATACAGACTTGTTCTGCCGTTAACCTTGACGGTTTTAGGGATGGTGTACTCTCGCCCGAGAAGCAGAAACGCGTATGGGAGGCAACGGAAAAGGTGCAGGCATCAAGTATATACACCGAGCACTACGTGCGCAACGTCGAGGAACTCAGGTCGAAGGCTCGCATGCACAAGCGCAAGCATTTCATAGAATGGATTGTTATTGATTACTTGCAATTAGTCCCGTGGGATAGTCGCATGAAGAAGCACGATGCAATCGCAGAGATCAGCCATCAGATAAAACTTATGGCAATGGAGCTTGATCTTCCAGTGATTCTTTTAGCGCAAGTGAATCGCGAAGGTGCAAAAAGAGAGACTGGACTTACTTTGCACGACCTCAAGGATAGCGGGGACATTGAGAATGATGCAGATATTATTCTATTGCTATGGCCGAATGGAGAAGATACAAATGCCGCAAAGATGCACGACAAACAGCACGGCTCTTATATATCAATAAAATACAACGTAGCAAAACAACGCGAAGGTGAACGCGACCAATACGGGAAGTTCATATTCAAAAATCATGTAGGGAGATTCAAGTAATGATTACAATAATACAATTAGCGCTAGCAATTATCATAGTGGAAAGCGGAGGCAACGATTCCGCAATCGGGGACAACGGGCAAGCCTACGGGTGCATGCAGATTCATCCCGCCTACGTGCAGGACGTAAATAGAATACTGCAGGAGGATCGATACTCGCACAAGGATGCCTTCAATCGGAAGCATTCAATTGACATGTTCACAATTTATATGTTGCACTACTGCACCGAGGAGCGCCTAGGTAGACAGCCAACTGCAGAAGATTTATCCAGGGTGCACAATGGTGGACCCAACGGATACAAGAAAGAAACAACAAAGAAGTACTGGAAAAAAGTACAATCAAATATAATATAACAAATGCCAGAAGATAAAAAACAATCCTTATTCAAGGTTAACTCAGAGGAAGTTCTTAGCAGGGGACTGCAAGCGATGACGCAATCGTGCGAGGCTCTTACAAAGCAGAACGAAGTACTGAACAAAGATATAGACAATCTTAAGAAAAAAATTGACATGCTTCAGCACAGAATCTTGTCTAACGCGGAGGAAAGGGAATAATGCGAGCGAACGATAAAGAAAGAATACAAACGAGGATCGACATGATACGTGCCGAGAGCCGAGTCCTTACTTATAAAATAGAGCGCATGCTTGAACAGCGCAAGGATCTATCCAACGAGAAGCGCAAGCTCAAGGAACTAGTTGCTATGGAGGATGCAGAAAATGTCTCTTCCTAGCTCTGGTGAAATGTCGCACTTCACAACTGGTGCTGTGCGCGATGCAATGCAGAACAAGGGACTGCCCAGTCAAATGCCTATGTCGGCACTCAGGGCAGTTTCTCGTAGGTTCGAAGAGGGCGCGCAGAAGTACGGACGCGGTAACTGGGAGAAAGGCATTCCCCTGTCCAGATACATTGATAGTATTTATAGGCACTTGTGGGACTTCATGGACGGAGATCAGGAAGAAGATCATCTATCTGCCGTTCTTTGGAACGCTATGTGCCTGTACGAAACAAAAGATAAAATCGACGAAGAGGCCCTACCAGAATCTCTCAACGACATAGGAGTACAATGAAATATATAAAGCAGAGCGACCTAAGGGATTGGAGAAGTACTAATTGCACCAACGAGTGCCCTATTACTTCTGCCGACATGGAAGATTGCGTAGTGGATCACTCGCACGATACAGGGAGGGTAAGAGGAGTCCTGCATAGGCAAAGCAATGTCCTGCTAGGGAAGATAGAGAACGCATGGAAAAGATACGTGCAGAAGAGTAGCGCAATAGAATTACCCGAAGCTCTGCGCAGGATGGCGGATTACCTGGAGAGAGAGGATCTTGATCTATTGCATCCTTACGGAGCTACTCAACTCAGTAAAAAGTTCGCAGTAAAAAAAATGCAACAACAAGAGAAAATTTTGCTTGACCTTGGTTTTCACAAGTCAGATATTACAGATCTGAACAGCAAGGAAAGAACCAAACTCTTCAGAAAAAAGATAACCGAAAATAAATATGAGTCATAACATAAGACAAAAACTACAAGGAATACAAAGTTCCTTGATCGCTCCGAAAGGGCAAACCAATAAGTTCGGAGGGTACAAGTATCGCTCCTGTGAAGACATCCTAACTGCATTAAAACCATTACTTGCAGAGTGGAGTTGTTGTTTAATTATCTCTGACGAGATCGTCGAGAAGGGTTCCAAGTTGTTCGTTGAAGCAACAGCAACTCTTTACGATAATGATAGTTCGGACACTCTAGTCTCAAAAGGACCAGCAGAGCACGCCGACACAAAGAAGGGCATGGACCAGGCCCAGATAACTGGCTCGGCATCATCATACGCTCGTAAGTACGCCCTCAATGGGTTATTTGCAATCGACGATACCAAAGATGCAGATGCTACCAATACGCACGGAGTTAAATCTCCAAATAAACCAGAACAAAAGAAAGTAGAAGATCTTTTCAACCAATAAATAAATATGCAATACGATAACACAAACACAGGTGCATCCTTCAAAAACACCTATAAACAGAAGGAATCACAACCAGATATGACAGGCAAACTTGACGTAGAAGGCGTTGAGTACCGCATGTCAGGTTGGTTCAACGAGAGTGACAAAGCTGGTAAATACATCAAGTGGAAGGTCACCAAGAAGGAAGAGGAAAGTTCGCCGAAGAGCGAGTCCGCTCCATTCTAAAGCATCGATTCGGGCGGGGAGGATTTTTCCTCCTCGCCTTTTTTTGCAATACCTAAAAATATTAATCCATCAAAGCTAATTAAAATGAATCCACAAACAATACGAAGTTGCCTAAAATACTTCGAAAAAGTAACAATGAACGAAATCAAGCAAGCGCACGCATGCGTAGAGCACGACGAAATAAAATTAACCGACTACGCTAAAGATATCGTAGATAAAAACTCAAAAAGAAAACCCTTAGGGTTGACAGACTACGCAAAGCATCTTTTAAATAAAGGTCGTAACAATAATATCTAGTATTCGTCTTATTGTTTCTGTCATAGTGTAACATAGCCCTATCAGGGAGTGAGGTAAGTCCAAGGGTAACCAAGGACAAGGTCTTATTCACCTTGTTTAAGCCTCACGGAGCCTCCATCGACTTTTCCTATTTTGTCGGTGGGGGCTTTTTTATGCACTGCGTAGGAGCTTACCGACTTCTTTGTTAATAACGCCCTTGCGCTTCATCTCGCTGAACAGAGCCCTGTTCCTGTGCACTCCCATGCTCTTCAGGACACGTACGCGCTCCAGTATGCTCATGTTCATCAGGAGCTTGTCCTGAGGCGTTCTACCGCGCTTCTCGTCGTTTATACGGCGATTGTGCTCCCTTTGTAGGGATTCCGCCAGGAACTTGCTTTGAGCGTCTCCTGAGCGCAATGCACGTATCTCAGCGAGGGTTTCTCTTCTGTTC
>Ga0196899_1001821_pt1 | contig 10254 bp, 22 predicted proteins | sample VirMetDEL_Sep_01_FD_169095 | JGI IMG/M metagenome (GOLD analysis project Ga0196899, IMG submission 169095) | Aqueous microbial communities from the Delaware River and Bay under freshwater to marine salinity gradient to study organic matter... | ecosystem: Environmental > Aquatic > Marine >... | reverse complement strand
ATCCTCTGCGCGTGGACTATGCGAGAGTCTATGTTTGGCATATATGGAACCAACACAATCGGATTTGTCATTGTTTATCCTCGTTGATGTTAAGTCTTACTGATAACGCGCTTGCGTTCACGGAGTACGTATGTAAACATCCATTCTTGGTCTTCGTAGAATTCTGCTTTAACGAGGTTGCTTTGTCTGTGCATTTGGTCAGCCGCTTCTCGGCAATTCTTGATTAGTTGAACGAGTGTTTCGTTATTGCACAAGCGAGCGGCTTTGCGCCAAGCGCGGAAGTCTTCTGCGGTTGCGGCTTCAATGTTTGTCATCGTGTTGTCCGTTTAAGTCGAAGCCGTCTGCCGTACTCTTCGGCGTAGATGCCGATTTGTAATCGAATGCGTGTCTGTTCCGTATCATCTCCATTACGCACCGCCTCTTCGTGATCGTTCAAACATTGCTTCAACTTTATAATAATCTTCGGCACAGTTAGGGTGGCGGCGTCGAAGTGCCAATAAGCGATTTCTTCCGGTGTTGCGTGTTCGCTCCAAACCTTGAAATCTTCTGCCGGTGTTGAGGGTTCTGTTCGTTTCATCGTGTTGTCCGTTTAGGTGGTTAAGTGGTGCCCGCCCCGAAGGGCGGGCTTTTTGATTACAACAATTCAAGTGGCCCCGTGTAGTACATCTTGACGAAGCGTCCGGACTCATTGTAAAAGCCGGTGGATACCCCCCAAGATTCCCCAAGCCCTTCTTTGATAGCGTCGACTATCTCCATCGCCTCTTCGAGGTCAGCGAAGGTTTCGGGCAGACGCGTTTCGTTGTCCAAGTCGTTGTTGATGATGATCGAGTATTCCATTGTTTCTACCGTTTAGGTGGTTAAGTGGTGTCCCTTTTGGACTGATAGAATAATACGCTACTACCCTATGGAGGTCAACACCTTTTTATTGGGTAGGCTACAATATGCACGAAAAAAGTTTACCAAGTGGTCGGGTGAATCGTAGTAGACCGTGTATTTGAGTGTGCAAGCCCGTCTAACGTGACCTTCGTTGAGAGAGGCAAGAACGTGCTTCGTTAGTTTGCGGTCGGCTCCCCATTCCCCTATAATGCCCATTGCCAAATGAACAAAGTCCCTTCGGAAGCACCACGTTGAGGTGTCGATAAGGTTATATCCAACCTTTTCAGGGTCGCATATTGCTTCAAAGTCATCGTAGCCTATCAATTCCTCGCCTTTGACGATGGCCCTACGAGACCACCCGATACCGTATGAGTTGGCCTTTGAAACTACCTCTTGAATATGGTTGGGCGAGTAGTAGTTGTCCTCGTCCAAGAACAGAATGAAGTCGGCGTTCAATAATTGAGAGTAGTAGGCATACAAGCGATGTCCATACCATCGTCCACCTCCCCAATCGTTTGTGTTGTGTGGAACGGTGTAGATTGCTTGGCCGTCGGGCAAAAGGGCTTGCGAGTCTGACTCATAGCGGGTTCCATCCGAAACGATGATATGGTCGACCTCCCAACCCGATGGCACCTTTTGATTGACCACGGATTGGTTGGCTCTTGTAAGCAAAGGGTTTCCCGTCGTTGGGGTTAGAACACAAACTCTAATCGGTTTCATTGGTGTCGCGTAGGATGACGAGTTGCTTCGGCCCTCCGATGTCTTGCGTCTCCGTTCGTTCGATATAGCCCCTCTTCTTCCCTTTGGTTTTGAGATAGAAGATTGCCGAAGTGATGTTGCCTTGCTTCATCGCCTTGAAAAGGACGTTCTCTGCAAAGTCGAGACAAACCTCCGGTATTTCCTCAATGGCTTGTTTGTATTCGGGGTCTTCCTTTAACCAAGTGTAATGAGTCATACGCGAGATGCCCACTTGGCGGCAAGCGGCCGTAACCACTCCAAGCTGTTGCTCCATCGCTTCGACCATTGCTTGCTTTTTAGGACTCATCTGTAAGGTTTGTAAAGTTAGCCTATGTAAGAGAGGAACTCGTTACGACAGTTTAGGTCGTTTTTGAACATCCCTTTGAGACAAGAGGTTGTGGTGTAGGTATTAGGCTTTTTGACGCCTCGCATTGACATACAGAGATGTTGTGCTTTGATAACCACCGCCACTCCTTTTGGGGATAGTTCCTCTTCAAGCCTTTCGGCCACCAACATAGTGATACGCTCTTGGTTTTGAAGACGTCGGGCGTAAAGGTCGAGGGTTCGGGCTAATTTGGAAAGGCCTACTATTTTGCCGTTTGGTATGTAGGCGATATGTCCCACACCGAAGAACGGTGCGAGGTGGTGTTCGCATAGCGAGTAGAATGGTATGTCCGTTTGCACGATCATCTGATCCATTCCTTCCGCATCGAAGGTCGTGAACTCGAATTCCGGCGGGCTTAGAAATTCGGTCAGAAACTTGATATAGCGTTTCGGGGTCTCTCGAAGTCCCTCACGGTCGGGGTCATCAAATGCTTCTAAGACGGTGCGGATGGCCGAGGCAGGTGGCAAAGGTTTGGTCATAACACTTTCCATTGTTTGTGTTGTTGAACGGAGAGTCTCCACTTAGGGTTTGACTTGACAAGTTGAATGCAATGAGCAAGGTTCTCGTCGTTGATTGTCCAACCGTCGGAATGCGGTGAGATGCAATAGTAAAGGGCCTCGACCTTTGGCTCGGGGATTGATTGTCCCTTGTGTCGAACGTATCGCAGTTCGTGAACGCTCTTGAAGTTCTTGGCTACAACGTGTTCTGCTACTTTGGGTGATAGGCAGATATAGTCAAAGTTAGCCTCGGTAGGTTGAAGGCCGGAGGTTTCGAGGGCTTGGTAATATCCCTTGTCCTTGAAAAACTGAACGTGTTCGGTCGTTAGTTGATCGAGCGGTTCTCCTCCCGTCCAAATGATGTTTTTGGAGGCTCCGGTGTCCATCTTTTCAATCTCACGGAGTAGTTGGTCGGGCGAATACTCGCTCCCGCTTTCAAACTCTGTGTCGCATCGAATGCCGAGTTGGTAGCACGCCTCCTTTGTCTTGCATCCTTGAAGCCTGACGAAAACGTTGGCGGTTCCGGCTCTTCCTCCCTCGCCTTGTAGCGAGTAGAATAGTTCTGTTACTCTTAGGTTGTTCATAGTGGTTTGCTTACGGTTATCCAAGAGGTGGTAGTCTCCCGTAGGGTGAGGTTGACGATTGGCAATCCGGCCTCTGTTCTTATTCGGTCGAATAGGTACTCTGCAAGGTTTTCCACCGAAGTGGTGAATGGCACCATAAAGAACTCCTCGTTTGCTTCTCCCAATGTCTTAGCAAGAGGGTCTTGGTCGTGAACGAGAAAACGGTGGTCTAACTCCTTAATGATTGGTTCGACTAACCTTTCGATGTCTTCAAAGACCATCGTTATGCCTCCAACGGCCTTCATTTCAAAGCCGCACTCTACGTGATAGGTATGACCGTGTAATCGAGAACACTTTCCCGTTAGGTCAAGATTCCTATGTCCGGCATAGAACCGGAAGTTCTTTCCTACTATCATTCTTGATCTCCGGCGTAGATGCCGTATTGTTTTTTTAATAATTGTCCCGCCAATGCGTACTTTGAATAATAATCTAACCTTTTTGTGGTAACCTCAGTCTTCAAATAGTCAAGTATCTTTTTGATTTCGTCATAATACATTTCAGATAGGGTTTCTAACCTAATGTTACGGTTCTTAACCTTTTGTGCACCGTTACCAAAGTCATACGTTAGTTGGCCGTAGCGGTTGACTTGTAACCAAGATGTTGAGTCGGTTGACGAGACGAAACTACACTTCTGCAAGAGTCCCTTCTCGGTACAGCCAAGCAAGTGAATGTCAATAGCCGGCTTCTTGTTTTTGATATAGTGAGAGAGGCGAACCACATCATCTTTGTAGGTCTTGCGATTGGTAATGCGCAGTTCGGGAACGCTGATGGCAATGTAGTTGGCAAACTCGATTAGGCGGTCGAGGCCTTTTTGTCCGTCTTCTTTGTGGAAAACGTTTATCTGTCTGTTAGGGCAGATTTGTTTGAGTTGCTTCCTAAACTCCCAAGCCTTCTCCGGCCCGAATATCTTTTGGCAATCCACTTCCACGATGGTTCCCTTGTAACCCGTAGTGGCCACGAACTCTACAATCGCCTCTTGCCATCTTGTTAAAAAGTCCTCGTCTCTCTTTCCGGCGTGAGCACCGAACATTAAAGTGAAGAGACCCGAGTCCATTATGGTGTGTCGCGCTCCTTCTTGTAAGTGTTGAATGACGAATTCATCCGGATACTTATCGTAACGTACTGCCTTGATACCAAATTTGGGAGCAATGAAACCGAATACGCTAAAAAGAGAATACTTAACCTTGCTAACTCTGTGGTGAAGCATTGCAAAGTCAAGATTCTCGTGGCCTGCAAAGTGAACTTTAAGATTGGTTTGATTTGGTACAATCATATCTCTACTCTTGCTCCACCTCGTCCGTCCTCATAGACCTCAACCCACACCGCTCCGTCATCGGCCGCAAACGTTAGGATGTCTTCTCCTATCATCTCACAAGACATCTCGTTGAAATGACACGGTATGCCGTAGGCCTCTCCGAGGTAGTCTTTTAAGATGTCCTCTTGAATGAAGATTTCCTTTTCTCGGTTGGAGTCCGTTACCCGATAGCCTACTCGAATGCGAAAGAGGTGTCGGTGCTTGTCGCTTAGAAACCTTACTTCGTTCGGTGCCTCTTTGTAGTAGTGAAATCCTACTACGTCGAAGTCAACGATGACGGTCTTTATTGGTTGACGAGGTTCCATACGGCTTGCTCTAAGGTTGAGGCTACTTTTAGAAGTTTGTCTTTTACGATTGCTCCCTCTTCTTCGGTGTATTCGAGAATAATCTTGAAGTTGTCCGTGGGCTTCTCTTCCTCATTATCCTCATCGAACATCCCGTCGAGGTCTACATCGTCGCTTGGAGTCCATAGGTCGATTCCCCAATCAACAAGCTGATCTTGATTCCACTCGTTGGCCAAGACGTCCCAATCCCAATCTCCAAAGGCTACGTTGTCTTTTATTATGAACTCGTCGTAGCGGTCGGGCGGTATTTCGTGTGCGACAATTACGGGCACTTCTTTCCAACCAAGTTCTTTGAGAACCGCGAGTCTCATATTGCCGCCCAAGACAACCATATCCGGAGAGACAACAAGCGGACGGTATTGAAGCATCTCGGGAAACTCTTTGATTGATTGCAAGAGTTTCTCATACTTGGCATCCTTGATGAGACGAGGGTTGTTCTCGTTAGGCTTGACCTTGTCGATCTCTACGAGTTTCGCTTTGTCGGAAATAGACTCCATATTGTTAGAAGTGTTATGAATGGTAGGACTAACAACAACAAGCCAAGATACTTGGCCTTTGTTCTAAGTGGTTCACGCATATCGTTCATTTCGGTACTTCTGAACGTTTTGTGCGGGTTGGCATAGCGTGTTTTGCTCTTCATATCGTTCACGGTTACACAATCTTATAATCGTTGATCCATCGTACAAGTGTGATGAACTCATCTAAGTTGCGAATCACTTCGTAACGATAGCCGACCTCCGTGATACGGCGCGCAAAGTATTGTTGCGGCTTGGAGAGCCTCCCGTGTGGAAGTTTCATTTCAATAAAGCAACCGTGGAAAATTGTCTTTCCTTTGGATGAGACCTTTGCAGTCATCATATGAGGCATAGCGTAGAAGAGGTCGGCTACTCCGGCAACCACACCTTCCTTTTTTAGGAACGCTCCCGTGATAGCGTTTCTCGCACCACCGTTAGGGATCGCAAACAAGAGCGCCGATTGGTCGGCATATTGATACCGAAACCAATCGACGCAACCTGCTTGCAAGGCGTGTTCCGACCTAATAGACACGCCTCCACCACGGTTTGCCATTGGGTTGCTTGCCTTCGGTTTGAAAGTTTGCTTGGGTCAAGCCTTCTTTCGACATCATAGCAAGCATTTCGTCATAGGTGTACCGCTTGGTTTCCTTGCGATGTTCCTGCTCGGTTTTCCCGTTTGTAATCATAACCACATCGTCGATGCGCTTACGGTACAGTTTGAGCAAGTCGACCACATTGGTCACTCGATAGTTGGCCTCGTACCATTCGGTGCAACAAGCCTTCCAAAGATCGAAGTCTTTGATGTCGGCGTTGTTAATGAGGTCTCGATAGTACACTTGGATGCCGTGTTGACGAAGCGTCTCCATCCAAATCCTAACCGCTTTGGTCTCGGTGCCCGCTAAGGTTTGTTTTCCTTTCTTTTCATTTCCTTTCTTTTCTTTTATAGCATTGCGGTCGCTTTGCGTTTGCATTGCGGTCGCATTGCCGGTGCTTTGCGATGGCCCTGCGGGTGCTTTGCCATCCCATCGTTTTAGCGCGTTTTCCCGTGCTTTCTTGCTCTTGGTTTGAACCATCTCCATCCGACGCAAGAGCGATTCGCTTTCGAAGGTTCCGTTTGCTTCATCAACTTGGAATAGGTCATACCGAACCACAACGGCCTTCATCTTCTCTGCGGTCGTGTTGTATCTCCTTGCAAGAGCGGGAAGTATAGCGAGTGGTGCTTTATGGTCGGGTTGGTCGCGTAGGGTCTCGATAAGAACCCAATATGCTCCGTAGCCCTCTAAACCTAATTCCTCAATGAGCATCATACACTTCGGGTCATCCTTTGCGTTAGAGTCGTGTGAGAAGTAGTAGGCGTTTTTCAAGGCAATCTGTCTTGCTCTCGAATCCGCTCCACCTCTATCCGATGAACCTTCCGTATCTGTGATGGCCTCATTATTATGGAAGCGTCATCATTGTAGCGGTCAACGAGTTCGTTGAAGTGAACCTCGGTGTCCATCCAAAGGTGATAGGCGTCTTCGTGGTTTCGATAGTGTTCTACAAACCAAAACGTCTCAACGTTTTTGAAGCCGTAGTAACCTTTATGCATATTGTTTGGACTCATCAATATCTTGTTGTCTTGCTATTATTACCTCGTGCCAATTGATTGGCATATTCGGGTGGTCTAACGCATCCAAGTCGTGAGCGTGTCCACGATAGGCCCTAATAAGATTCGGGAGTGAAACCTTCGGGTTCATCCACAACTCGTAGAGATGTTCTACGTTCGTGCAGTTTAGAATGAAAGCCCACGTTACCCAATTCGTCCAACCGTTATACTCGTCAAAGCTAAGGGTCGTGTCGTGATATATGTCGATCACAAGGTCGGTGTGTGGTACTTTGAGTCGGGCAACTGCATCTTTTGGCTTGAACCTATCTCTCTTGCGTATGCCTTGGTTCTGATAGCCAAAGTATGCTTTCGCTACGTGATTCCAAGACCGTTTGCAAGATGTGTAGAGATAGAAGGTCTTGCGCTCAATGACTCTGTCCTCTTTCGGCAAATAATCGCTCTTGGCGTAAAGAGGGCTTTGAACGAGTTCTGCCGTTACTACGTAAACCGTAGACTTCTGCTTGTTGTGTGGTAAGCGTTCCATAGGTGCTTTTAGGTTTTATGGTTCTTAGTGGTGCGACAAGGCGCGGTTGGTAATATACGGTGATATGTTAAAACGGCAAACCGTCATCGACGATTGGGTTGGCAAGTTCGTCTAAGGTTTTACGATTGATCTTATACCGTTGTTTGAGTTCATCAATGGTAACAATACCATCTTTCACTTGTGACAACACTTCCCTTCCTACCGTTGTAAGATTGCCGTTCTTGTCTCGAACGTTTAGCCATTGGGTAGGTGCTTGGCCTTGATTCGAAACGGGTCTACCATTGCGTTCGGGACGAGGTCGGTTCTGTTGGCTGATTGCGTTAGCAACCTCATCAGCGGAGGCATACTCGTCCCCTCCAAATCCCGCACAAGCAAGAGCGCGACCGATGGCCGAGGTCTCACAATTCTCCAACGCTGACGTAGAATTGATTCCTCTTTCCGTTCTTACCTCTTCGGCAAAACCTTGCGCCATCACGGCACCGTTGTGCAGTATCGAGGCTTGAATAATGACCGACTGATCGTCGGCGTGATATATGGAGGTTTGTATGCTCCATCCCTCGCTTATCGGATGCTTCTCTCGAAACTCGCTGACACGTAGGGCAACGGTCTTGTATTGCTTGCCGTGTATGTTAACTATTCCGCTCATCGTTTTTGGGGCTTAGGTTGACGCGATACTCTTCATCGACATAGTAGATGGTATACTGTCCACCGGCTTTGTGGCTGATCTCCTTGCACCCGTGTATAGGATGTCCCTTTGCACGCAATTCGTGTATACGGGAAGCAAGTCGTGTGATATGGTAATGATTGAATGCAACAAACGTGGTTATCGAGCCAAAACGTGCTATATGACGAAGCACCGTTTCGGCTTGTGTTGGTTTTTTATTGCTCATCACTCCACCGCTTCATTGCTTGTCCAAGACTCCGTAAGAGTAGACAGTTCATCTTGCAGTTCTTTAAGTAGCTTCTCTCGACGAGCCATTACACGATCAAGCGCTTCGGCCATCTCTACCAAGCGGGATTCCGACACCACGGCCATATAAGTTGTCGACGTTAATGAGCCGGATGCTACTCCCATCTCTCGCGCCCATTCTGACCACGTAATGCCGGCCGCCTTGCGCATCCATTGCAATGACAATAGTCGCTCTTTGCGTTCTTCTAACTTGTTTTCCATTTGATACCTTTTGTTTAGGTGGTTAGGTGGTTGTTAGGTGTCTTCTTAGACCGCTAACAATATACAAACTTGTTGGCTCGTGGTCAATACGTTTTTGTTTGTAGTTGTACTACATCGCTTAATCCATAGGCAATTTCGGTGAGGCTCATCCACTTACACGTAGTGTGAATTACCGTAAGGAAGTTTGCAATGGTTCCCCTACGTAAATATTCCATATCACTGATCTTAGCACGCCTCCATTTGTAATCCTCCTCTACCTCATCGTAATCGAGTCTGTATAGGTATCCGGCTACAACATCAAACAAGTCGGTAGTGGACTCTAATGCCTGCTTTTGGAGGTGATGTAGCATCTGTCGAATGGTGGTAAGTCGAGCATCTTTGATTCTCCAATCCTCGACGGTAATCGTTGCTTCCCACAAACCGGCGTCAATACACGTAATAGTTGCGGAGCCGGCTCCTTGCAAGAAGTCTTTCGAAAGCGAAATGACGGGATAGTGTGACATAAGGTTTTCCGTTGTAGGTGAAAAAGGTGGCCCAACCCCAAGTAGGGCGGGAACGGGGTTGGGCCTTGCACTGTGAGTAGTGGGGTTACTCGGTGGTGCAAACTTAGAATGAGGTGGCTAACTTCTGCGCTTTCTTCTGCGCTTCGGTCAAGACGATCTTGACCATCCCTTTATCAGAATACAAGTAGGCAATGTCCCACGCATAGATGCTTCCCTTCTCTGTAAAGTATCCCTCGACGGTGGCCATCCGGATATTACCTCTCTTGTTGTCTTCTATGGTAGCGTCCCAACCATTCATAAGTCGAACTCGCATCCCTTTCTTCAAGTCATTTGTTTTCATTGTTTTTACCGTTTAGGTGGAAATTAGTGGCCGACCCCGAGGGGCCGGCCGTTTGGTTCAGCTTACCATTTCGTCATAGATGGCTTGCAACTCAGCCAATGCGGCAACCTTGGTTCGGGATTTGACGCCATAAACCTTGCGTGCCACTTGGAGAAGGTTAACTCGACTATGCTTCATTCCGGTTTTCACTTCTATTGTGAGACCGGCGATCACAGAGCGTAGTCGGAATGCGGCGATTTGCTCGGGAGTGTTTAATACTGTCATCGTATTTACCGTTTAGGTGGTTAGGTGGTGTCCGTTGTGGACACACGTATAATACAAAAGTATTGTGTTGGTGTCAACCTTACGACCGAAAAAAGAACATTGTTACTTCTAACGTCTTCTTTTCAACCTTGTCCGCTAACTTGCTCGGCAGTACGTCCGTCTCTAACAGTATCACACTTGCAGATAGTTTAATCAATGCGTCGTATCTACGCTGAGCCTTCTGAATCAATGACTTGCTACCATTGAGATTCTTTTCTCTGTCAATGATGGTAAGCATTAGGCGAGATGCTTCGAGTAGGGCTAAATCGGCTTGTCTCTTGGTCATTGTCGTTACCGTTTAGGTGGATAAGATGCCCGCCCCAAAGGGCGGGCGTTAGGATTATCGGTTCAATACACTATTCGTTCGGCGAACGATTTCGTGTGTCAGAAGTCTCAAATTTGGCGTCAGTACATCATCGCAATGACTATACATTGCGCAGATTCCATCGTTAACGTATTCGAGAGCCAATTCCAATTCGATCTCACGCAACATACTGTCGTTGACATCGAGAGCC
>Ga0196899_1001819_pt1 | contig 10257 bp, 4 predicted proteins | sample VirMetDEL_Sep_01_FD_169095 | JGI IMG/M metagenome (GOLD analysis project Ga0196899, IMG submission 169095) | Aqueous microbial communities from the Delaware River and Bay under freshwater to marine salinity gradient to study organic matter... | ecosystem: Environmental > Aquatic > Marine >... | reverse complement strand
TCCATGAGTGTCTTTCAGGATGCTGTACCGACTGTTGCTGATCTTCCACTACAATGTAAAGACGGCTTCAAGGTTCGTATTGTCAACAGCATTGATGTTGATGTTGATGATATGTACGTCCAGTTTGTAACGGATGGTGGTGCTACTTATGGTGCGGGTGTTTGGGAAGAATCAAACGCTTGGAGTATTACTTATGAACTTAATCCTCAAACTCTTCCTCATCAACTTGTAAGGAATGCTGACGGTTCATTTACCTTTGGTCCTATTAACTGGGCAGACCGTGAGATTGGTGATCTAGAAACTAACCCAGATCCTAGCTTTGTTGGAGCTAAGATTAACAATCTTTTCTTCTATCGTAACCGTCTAGGTTTCCTATCTAATGAGTCAGTGATCCTCAGTAAAGCGGGAGATTATTTCAACTTCTTTGCTACTACTGCTCTTACGGTTACCGACGACGACCCGATTGATGTCAGTGCTTCGTCTATCAAACCTGTTAACTTGAGGTACGTTAAACCGGCTAACGTCGGTCTTGTGCTGTTTAGCGATGTCCAGCAGTTCCTGATTGCAGGTAACGAAGACATTCTCTCGCCTGAGACAGTTAAGATTACAGAGCTATCGAGTTATGAGTGTGATCCAAACGTCGAAGCTGTAACCCTTGGTACTACCTTAGCTTTCATTTCTAAGACTCCTTTGTACACTAGGTTGTATGAAGTTGCTAACATTAGCGGTACTCAACCACCGTTTATGTATGAGCAGACCCAGATTGTACCTGAGCTAGTTCCTCAAACCATAGATTCAATGATCTCCTCACCGGGATTAAGCATTGTGTCTCTTGGTACATCTGGTAATAAAACAGTTTATCAGTTCCGATTCTCTCAACAAGGTGATCAACGATCAGTTACCACTTGGTATAAATGGGATTTGACTGGTACTTTACTGGATCAATTCTTTGATGCTAGTACTTATTATGCTGTTGTTGCTAACGGTACTAATGTTTACGTCCAGTCTTATGATCTGACGCAAGCAAGTGAAGAAGGTTATTTGACTCTACCAACTGGAGAAAAGACTGATGTTTGCCTTGATCTTTGGAACGTTAATCCTTATCGAACCTACAACTCTTCTGCTGACACAACTCGTATCTTTTTACCGTATGATGAAGTCAGTAGTGGTACGTTCTCTGTAGTCCTTCTAGGGCGCTACATAGGCGCTTCTGATGCCCTTACTAGTGCATCGGTAGGCGCAGTACTTTACCCCACCGTACAGGGGACTGCAGGTGCCTATTACGTTGATATTGATGGTGATTATCGTGGGCGTGATTTGATCATTGGTTACATCTACACTATGGAGGTAGAGCTTCCTAAGTTCTTCCTTACTCAATCTGATGGTAGAACAGCTCAGTCTGATTTTACTTCTGATCTTATCATTCATCGTATCAAAGTGTCTACCGGCTTAAGCGGTCCTGTTAAGTATCAAATCACTATTACTGGTCGTCCTGAATGGAGCGACACTATTGAGGCTGTTCAGCCTTATGCGTATGATTTGAACAACGTTAACTTGTCTGCTGAAGCTATTCATAACATCCCCATTTATCAACGTAACGAGAATCTTTCAATCAAAATCATCGGTGATTCCCCCATGCCGGTATCGTTGTTGAGTTTGAATTGGGAAGGTCGTTATACCAACGGTTTCTATAAACGTTCCTGATGACTGCATCCACCCGTGGTTTTACCTTTAAACCAGCTACCATTAACGACGTACACGAACTAACCAGTCAAATGCTGGATAGAGGTTTGTTAGACTTTGAAAGAGTAGGACAACACCCAGTCTTATCTCTTGCTATGTATATCCATGAAGATGACTCCTATCTAATCTACGGACCTGATGGGAGTCTTTATGGAGCTTACGGTGTGTCGGAAGATAACGCCGTTTGGATACAGATGACGAAGCAAGTTAAGAATAATCCACGCACAACCGTTAGATTCGGTAAAGCGTTAATGAAACACATAAACCGTCCTTATCTATGGACGACTATTGATATAAAAAATACTGATCTAATTAACTTAGCTAGGTATTTAGGTTTTAAGGTACTACGGGCATTCCCGGATGGACCTGACAATGTTTACTCTATAGAAATTGTACGATTATGGCAGGATCCCAATTAAGCTCCTTTGGGTTTGACAACGTATTTGGTGGAAGCTCTGGTCTACCTGGCTTTGATATGCAGGGTAGTCTGTTAAGTGGTACTGGAAGTAGTGGTGGCGCTGCCTCAGCCGGTCTATTCGCTAACCCTGTTGGTCTAGCTCTTGCTGGTGGTCAGCTGGCGCTTAGCATCGGCAGCATGTTTGCTAAAGACAAAGCAGCTACACAACAGGCTTACGCAAGTGCCTACCAAACGTCTTATCAAAACTTTATGCAGAATCACATGATTCGCATGAGGAACGAAAGACGTAAGGAGATGTTCCAAGCTAAACTTGACATGGTTCGTGATCAGATTGCGAACAATGCTGAGGGAGCACAGGTAGCTTATGTAGCCGAACAGTATCGGCTAAATGAAATTTATGATCAGGCTGCCTTTAAGCAGTCTGATATGATGAAACAACTGGCTCAAGCTATGGGTACTTCGGCTGCACGTGAAGTGTACGGCAGAAGTGCTCAGCGTGGTGCAGCTGTTTCTGTGATGGGTGCCTACGGGCGAACCCAAGCACAACTGGCAGCTCAACTTATTAGTGAGCAAGGTCAATCTGAGCGTAACTTGTCTAACATTGAACGTCAGGTTAGGGCGGCAAACCGGCAAGCTATAGCTTCTGTATCCGTTCTTCCTGGAATGGAAACGACTGTGGCAATGCCTAGCTTTCAGAACTTTGCTCCTAGCGGTCTTAGTACTGCTCTGCAGATTGGTTCTGCTGGTATGAGTGCATTTAAAGCTGGCTGGGATGTTACTCCCGTTAAAGGTTCATTCTTAGGTATTCCTAAATTGGCTTAACAAATGGCAGAATTTCAAGAACAACAGTTGTTTCGTGGTGCCGCGCAAGCCCAAGGGTTTGCACCTGAACAGGCATTCGATATAACTCCCCTCCTACGGGAGAACATGGACATTACTAGCACTAATCTCGGTCGAGCAGTTAATGCTAGAAAAAATGAACTAGAGTCCAACGTTAAACGGACTCAAGAACTGTACACCACCCTTGGTACATTTTCTGAAAAGGCAATGCAGCTTGCCCAGACAATTGGTTCTGCCTACATTGATAATCGAATCCTTGAAGGTAAAACCAAGATGCGTAGCTTTGGCAAAGCCAATAACTACGGTGTCTCCCCAGAGGGTCTGGCTGAATATAACGCTAAGAAGGCGTCTATTCAGCAATCTGATACTGCTCTCAGTGAATACGCTAACCAAATTGCTAAGCAAGGTGGTCCTCAAGAGGCTGTTAACTACATTAAATCTCTTGGTAGTTATGAACAGATTGGAGCTACTGAGTACTATTTGAAACAGAAAGGTCTTGAGTATCGTGCAGCTAAAGATGCATTCTTCTCTAACACTGAGTTTCTTCTGTATGATGCTGATGGTAACCAGTTTACTCCTAGTGAAATCGGTGATGATCCCGTAAGGCACAGTATTGCAACAGCAGCATTTGGCCGTTTGTTCCTTGCTGACAACGTTGGTATTGGTAAGGATTTTAATCCTAACAATGCTGCAATGGGTTTACTTTACGACGCAATGGAAGCTGTTGATTCTAAGGATGATCTTGCTGTTCGTAAACGTGATAACTATAATAAATCAGAAGTTATCCGTAACAACGCTGAACAAGAGTTTGATCTTAATAGAGACCTTAATCGGTTTGCTTCTAAAATAACGGGAACTATTGGTAAAGATGGTCAAAGGTTTTCTCGTTCTGATGCTAATGATTATATTTATGGAGCCTTTTTGCCTAACCTTTATTTTCAACGAAAAATAACCAGAGAGCAAATAACAGAGCTACTTAAACAAGAGGCAGCAGGTGATCCTAAAAAACGTCCTCACTCTGTGTTCTACAGCAAACGAGTGCAAGCTCTTGAGAAATCACTTGATCAAATTGATACCGAGCGTTATACTAAGTTAAACCGTCAACGGACTGAAAAAGCTCGTGAGGGTACTGACATCGGTATTGAAGCACTTAAGCAGTGGACAGAAAGGGGAGGTAGTCCTGCAGAGCTAGTTGATATTAGAAACACATTGCAGCTTCAATATCCTAACTCCGACTTCTCTGCTCTTAACCGTGTAATCATTAGTAACAACCAAGAACAAAACGACGACTATTGGACTCAAGTTTTTCAAGAGGCTAGTAACACTGGTACTCTGAGTGCTCAGCAGGTGATGAATGCTAATGCATCTCCACAGTTAAAAGCACAGTATTTCCAGGAAAGTCTGCGCCAAGACAAAGCACGTCAAGGTCTGAATGTTCCTACCCAAAATGTTTCTAGCGATTTGAATGCAACTTTGTCGTCTGCGTTGGCTGGCACTAAACTGCCTGTTAACAAGAACGGACAACAACTAGCATTGAATCACGCTATGCGGTTGTACAACGAAGATATTGCTGCACAAATTAGAAACAACGAAGATAACCCTAATTTTAGGGTTGATCAAGAGGGTGCAATTGCACGAGTCAAGACTAAGATTCAAAATGGTGAAGGTAAGTTTGCACGGTTTGAAGTAACTGATCTGAAAAAGGATGAACCCTTTGGGGTTTATTTTCCTGCGTTTACTCCTAAGACTAAAGAGACTCCTCGTGGTATCTTGTCTGGGTCAGCTACCGAAGTAGGTATTCATGAGAACGAAGCAGCTGCGTCTCTTCGGTATCAAAAGATGCCTCAAACTATTAAAACTGAGCAGTACCTTACTAATAAGCAAGCACAGGATCTGGCTCAAGATATTGAAAATGATGCGGCTAATCCCCGTATCCCTCCTTTTCTTGAATATCTTTATTATCAAAACCCTCAAAACTATAAGACAATTGAGGATTTTGTAAATGATCAGCTTGCGTCTGATCCAATCAAAGAGGTCTTAGGTAAAACATATAGCCTTAAGCCTGGTCTTAAAACAACCCTTCGTGGTCAGACTAGTGATCCAAATATTCTTAACCTAATTCAAAAGGCACGTACTAATGTTGAACTTCGTAATGCCGCTGCTGCTACTAATGGGGGAGCTACCGACTTTGACCGTTATAGCAGTCCTGTTGTAGCAAACTACCTCCGTAACAAAGCAGGTGGTGATGGCTTTGAACGTCATCCTACTTACGGTCATTTAGAGTACAACAAGTACCCTCAAGAGTATGAAAACACTTGGAATCTTCTCAGCACTCAGCTTGGGTTGACTATTACTGAACAAGGTAAGATGACCAGTGGACACAGTTCTGCAGGTTACCATCCTCATGCTGAAGCTGCTGATGTGTATGTAATGTCTGAAAGAGGTAGAGCAGCTGACATCAAAGAAACTGGTAGAATTAAAGCTGCTATTCGTCAACTAAATCTATTTAATGAAGTTATTGGTCCTGGTGACAACGATCCTAACCATGAATCCCATTTACACCTTGGAGGACTGCGCCGTCGTGTAACTATGGATGACATTAAAATACTTAAGCAAATTTTGGGGTATAACTAATGATTGATCCACAACAATATGAACAGGGTAACCTTATGGCGGATGACCCTGATGCTGGATCAGCAGCTCCTGTAGTTGTCCCTGAACAGCAGCAACAACCGCCTAGTGAAACAGTTACTCTGGCTAACGGTCTAACTGTTAAAAAAGAGCATTTAGGGTATCTTAACGGTAGTCCTTTTATCAAATCTGAGTTTAGACCGCTTTATACTTCGGGTGTTCCTGCAGGGTATGGATCAGGGCAACCTGGCAAATCTTTTGCTGAAGATGTGACCTTTGGTTTAACCGAGGTAGGTAAGAACATGAGTCTTCCTGCTAAAGCAATGGCAGACTTCTTTGTTGATGCTACTACTACGGTTGGTAATCGCCTAGGTATGAATGCTGAGATCCTTAATAAGCAGTGGGATCAGCTGACAAAAGAAGATACTGTTGGTCGGCAGCAAGTCCGTAAGTTCTTGTCCGTCGCTCTTCCTGGTTTTGGTGCTGGTCGCCTTCTGGGTCTTGGTACCAAAGCTATTGGTATGACTGGTCTCGCCCGTGGTGCGGCAGTTACCGCTGGCTCTGCCGTATCTGAAGCAGCTATCATCGGTTTAAGCGACGAGGGTCTTGAGGAGCCTGGTATTAGCAGACTTGCAAAAGCTGCTCCGTGGCTTCCAATTCCTGACTCCTGGGTTGCTAAGCCTGGTGAATCTACTGAAATTACCAAGTGGCGTAATATCTATGAAGCTGGTGTAACTAGCATTGCAGCTGACGTTCTGGGTGTGCTGTCTACCGTTCCTGGTAAGATGAAATGGTTTCAACCTAAGGATGATGTTGCTAAAGCTTACAAGCAGGGGATTGTAGATCGTAGTGATCCTGAGACTCTTAGCCGTTTGGTAGAGATTGAACAAGCTCTTGCTACTAACCCTAACCGTGCTAACGCTGCTGTACTTCAAGAAGAGGCTACTCGTCTTCGCGCACAACTGGAGGAAACTGGTTCTTCTGAACTGACTACTCGTGGTCGTGTAGAGAAGGCTGTAGAGCAGAACCAAACAATTCGTCAAAGTCAACTAGATGAAGATGCTATTTTAAAGCTAGAGGCTGATCCTGAGATTTTTGGTACGTTTGTTCCTGAGATTACTCCCGGTCTTGCTACCCCTAACCAGCTTGCACGTCAAACCATTTCACCTGAAGCTATTGCCAAGAACATGGCAGACACCACTGCTATTAAGCTTGGTATTTCTACTGGTGACCCAGCTCCTATGCTGTCTAATCCCTTCCTTAAACGTGGTCTAGTTTTAGGTAAATCACGCAATGCTGTGGCTGGCTTGGCTGAGGCTGCAAGAGATGCTGGTGATTTTGATGCTATCGTCAATGACATCCGGCTTACACGGCAAGACATGAAGAACGCTGCTTGGGACATTTACGGAGATATTATCCGTGCAGGTTCCAAGGAAGATGTGGCTAAGCTGTTTGCTGAGAACCGTGCTGTTCTTCCCCTTGCTGAAGATTTACAGATTACCTATCTTAACCCTGTACAACAGGAACAAGCAGCCACGGCTATGGCTGATTTGACTGATTTGTGGTTGGGTCGTGATGTTACCGAAACCAGTGCTAGGGTTATGGATACCCTTGGGCGTGAGATTGCATCTGCTGCTGAAGCTGGTGTCCGCTTTGAAGATATGATTGATGATAATCGGGTTCAAGAGATCATCGGTGATAAACTTGAGTACCTAATGAATGAAGTGGGTCTTAACAAGTTTATCGCAGGTTGGCAACTTAAGAACCAAGATTGGATTCAACGTATGCGTAAATCGTCTAATCCTGGTGAACTGGCTGAGTTGATTAACGATGAGTTTACTCAAGCGTTGAACTCTCGCCATGCCAGCATTAAACGGTTTAGGCAGAACCTTGAAGAAGTTAAAAAGACTAATCCTGATCTTGCTAAAACATTCTACAATATGTTTAGTGAGACTGACGGTGACGTTGATACCATTGAAAAACTGTTTAACTGGGGAGCTGAACAAGTCAGCCCTATGGGCATGATTCTCAGCCCCGGTGACCGTAGGCAAATGAATCATTTTGCTAAAGGTGCTTGGGGTGTAGTGATGAACAACGTTTTGTCTATCAAATCTACTTTTAACGCTGTTAAAGGTAACGTTGCTTCTATGATCTTCCAACCCATTACTTCTATTATGGGTCATGGTATTGGAGCACTTGTTCAGCAAGACATTGAACCGCTGAAACGGGCTTTCTATTATCACGCTGCTGACTTCCAAACTCAAGTACGTGCTTTGAGGGCAGCTGGAACCAGAATGGTCAGAACTCATAATGACTATGACTTTATGATGCAGACCACCCGTAAGGACTATGCTTTCCAGCAAAGTCGTGATTGGGAAGCTTTAGATGCTGTTGCAGAAGAGTGGCAAAAAACTGGTCAATTTGGTAAGTATCGTCAGTATCAATGGGCAAAAGCTAATCGTGATATTGCACGTATGAGCTGGTACCGTGTGGGTATGACTGGTATGGGCGGCGTTGACGCTTATACTGATGCTATTCAAGCTACTGTTATTTCACGTACCCGTGCGTATGATGATGTCTTTACTAAGCACGGTAAGGTGACCCCTGAGCTTTTGCAAGAGGCTGAGGATGCTCATTACAGCAATATCTTCGATCAAAACGGTGTATTGACTGATGAAGCAGCTAAGAATGCTTCCGGTGAAATCTCTTTGAACTTGGATGATCCTATCTCTAATTACCTGGATAAAGCAGTTACTGCTGTTCCTGCGTTTAAGAGTTGGTTCATGTTCCCTAAAACTAACGTAAACGATCTTAAATACGCTCTGTCTTATACCCCCTTGGGTATGATTCCTCCGTTTAAAAATAAGTACGGTAAGGTTCTGCTGGCAGGTAACGATATTGAGAAGATCAAAGAGGCTATGGCTGAACACGGTATCAAAAATTTTGATGCTACCCCTAACGCTATGGCTATGTATGAGCGCCTTAAGCATGAGTACATGGGACGAATTGCTTTTGGTCATACGGTAGCAATTAGTGCCTCTCAGTACGCTCTTGCTGGTAACATCCGTGGTAACGGTCCTGTTAACCCTGCTGAACGTAAAAAGCTCAGAGATAACTACGAGTGGGAGCCTAAAACTATCAAGATCGGTAACAGGTGGGTAAGCTATGCTGGTATCCCCGTACTTGAGCATATTCTGGCTCTTGTTGGTGATGCTGCTTATTACTACAACGACATTGGTTCTTCTGTCTATGAAGATAGTGTTGATAAGATCGGTTGGAGTATCTCTGCTACTTATTTTAACGATACACCGTTGCACGGTGTTGAGCCTATTCTTGCTGCTCTAAACGGTGATGAGTCGGCATTTGAACGGATGAAAGCCAACATGATTCGTATGGCTATTCCTCAATCTGGTAACCTTGGTATTATTAGTGATGCTATCACTTCTAGTCAGAAGGCTATCTACAAAGACATGATGGGATACGTCAAGAATCGTATACCGTTTGCATCTGGTACACTTCCTGAACAACGTGATTTGTGGACAGGTAAACCCCTTAAACAGGTTGATAATGTTGCACAACGGGCGCTAAATGCTCTTACTGGTCTTAAGATTAGTGATGAGGCAGAACCGTGGCGTGATTGGCTGCTAAGGACTGGTTATGACGGTATCAACCGTATTCGTTACACCTCTCAAGGTAGTCGTGAATACACTAATGACGAACAAGATATTATTAGTGAATTTATTGGTCAAGAACAGCTGTGGAAGAAAGTTGACGCTATCAAAGATAACGAAGCTTTTAACGCACAACTAGAAGAACTTCGTGAGTTTCGCCGTTCTGGTGCCAGCTACGAAGAAGTTAAGATCAAAGAGTCTGAACTACCTGTTTATCAGTATCTTGACAAAATTGTTGCCGAAGCTAAGCGTAATGCTGAACTCCGTCTTATCTCTGAATACCCTGACATTTGGAGGGGTGTTGAAGGTCAAAATGCTGTTGATGCAGCAATGCAATCCGGTGATGTCCAAGGTGCGCAAGACATTGCTGAGTGGACTGATAAGTCTGCTCAAGAGTTACGCACCATTCGTGAGATGCGTAAATAATCCACCCATCCCAATTACTTACCTAGCGTAAATGGCTACTGTTAACACATATACTGGGGATGGGAGTACAACTCTTTATTCCCTCACATTTGAATACTTAAACGAGACCGACGTTAAAGTTCAGATCGACGGCTCAATTACAACTGCATATTCTTTTGCCAACGCTACACAAATCTTGTTTAATACAGCACCTGCAAATGGTGCTGAGATCATTATCTATCGGAGCACTGATGTAAGTGAACCGATTGTTAGTTTCTTTGCAGGATCTTCAATTCGTGCACAAGATCTAAACAAAGCAAATGATCAAATCCGGTTCTCTGTTGAAGAGTGGCGTAGTCAAACTGTTCCCCTGTACAATGCCGTCCTACCGGATGAGATTGATATGGGAGGTAACCGTATCATCAACCTTGCTGATCCTACCAGTGCTCAAGATGCTGTAACCAAGCAATATCTTGAGGATAACTACTTTGATGACGATACTGAAACTATTCAAAGTGGTGAAGGTTGGCCTGATAACGACACGACTAT
>Ga0196899_1001818_pt1 | contig 10259 bp, 24 predicted proteins | sample VirMetDEL_Sep_01_FD_169095 | JGI IMG/M metagenome (GOLD analysis project Ga0196899, IMG submission 169095) | Aqueous microbial communities from the Delaware River and Bay under freshwater to marine salinity gradient to study organic matter... | ecosystem: Environmental > Aquatic > Marine >... | reverse complement strand
GCGAAACAGAACGCAGACACGCACAACTTGTAGTAGGTGCAAAAGCTATCCTATCACAGAAGAAGCATTGGGGATTGACAGGCGATGACTATCAGGAAGTAACTAATTAATATAACTATGGATAAATTGAAAGCATGGCAAGTGATTGACCAAGTAGTAGGTCAGGTAACAGCAACAAGACAACAGCACGTTGAACTGCAAATGGCTCTACAAGCCTTAAAACCACTACCAGAAGATGAAGAAGCTGCTGAATAGTGTAGTATTGTTTATAGTGGCAGTAGCACTCGCTGCTGCCCTATTCCCTATCAGCTTTGTCATTACCTTCATCACAAGGCTAAATACAGCCTTTCTAAGCGACTTTTTTTACAGCTTAGCGTTAGGTATTGATAAGGTGGGCAATGTTGTCTTACAAGTGCTTTTAAACAAATTCGCGATATCGTCGCATAAATCGCTCAAATCGTATCGTTTCGGCAACATTAATGACACAATAAGCTATGCACTTGCTAAGAATTGGAAGGTGGGCAACTTGACAAGGTTAGGGTGGTTGCTTGTAAATCTATTGGAGTGGTTAGATGAAGGACATATGGAGAAATCACTTAAACGACATTACTAATGAACGAATTTACTGCAAAGCATTTGACAGCAATGAGCATAGCCATAGGGGCAGCATTAACGCCTGCTGTTCCTATTATCATCTTTACAGGGGTGCTGATATTCACCGACACAATCACAGGGGTGTGGGCATCTTATAAGCGTGGAGATAAGATAACAAGCAAGGCACTCGGTAGAACGGTAACTAAGATGATGTTGTATAGCATTGCTATATTTCTGACCTTTGGCTTTGAGATAATGTTTCCAGCATTGCAAGTAGTACACATAGGGCAGATAGCATCAGGCTATATCTGCCTTGTTGAGTTGAAAAGTGTGTTTGAAAACATCAGCGATATAACAGGGCTGAACATCTGGTCGCACTTGGTCAAAAAGATAGATGCTTTGCGAGGCATTGAAAAAAAATAAACTTTTTTCTTGTTTATTCCAAGCCTTGTTATACCTTCGTGTAAAATTAGTTCTATGGAATACTTTATTTTCATCCCAATCATGAGTTGGGTAATCATTGAAGCAGCATACTATGCAACCTTTGGCGATAGGCACAGAGTGTCTGTTGTTGTCTTTCATATATTGTTTTGTTTGTTATTAGCGGCAGCCCTGCCATTCACTAATTGGTGGCAGGGTATCGCTGCTTTTATCGCAACTCGTATATGGTTTGACTACATCCACAATGCCTTCACGGGCGTGTGGTGGGGTTACTTGGGTGAATCATCACTCACAGATAGATGGATAAGAGTGATAGACGCATACGTTCTGTTCATCGTTCGTGTGCTTGTATTTATCGGAAGTTTATTACTATTTAACATAACAATATGAAAAAGCAATTAGCAGCCTTAGCAATCATCGCCATCATCTTCTGGGCATGGATGAAGTTAGTGTATTGGTTCATGCCTGACACATTGGGCGGTGAAATCTTAGCCTTAATCACCTATGTGATCGGTGGAGTGTTTATCATCTTCAAGCTGACAAGCTACTTCAATGATAGGTCTAACGATGATTATAACATCTACGACTGATGAGAGATATACGCTACATCGTAATCCATTGCACAGCCACTCCACAGAATACAACTGTGGAAAGCATACAGCGTTATTGGCGTGAGCATTTAGGCTGGAAGGGTCAGGGATATCACTACATCATTGAGCCAAGTGGTATGCTTCGGCAGCTAACACCTGATGATAAGATAGCCAATGGTGTGCGTGGCTATAACAAGCACAGCATACACATCAGCTACATAGGTGGGGTAGATGCCAACAACAATCCATTTAACAATATGACATTGGCACAAAGCGAAACGATGAGAGCATTGGTAGATGCGCTCAAAGTGCAGCACCCTGATGCAGAAGTGTTAGGGCATAGGGATTTCCCGAACGTAAACAAAGCTTGCCCTTCGTTTGATGTTAAGAGTTGGATGGATAGCTTTGATTGTGCATGAGCAATGAAGACTTTGACTACTATATTATTTCTTCTTCCGCTAACAGCACCTACCAAGTTGTCAAAGCTAAACTATCACCACCCAAAGGTGGAGCAGTTAGCGATGACAGAGAAGCAAGCATTGATGCAGACAATACAGAATGTATCTTGTCAGGTTGGTGTGCCTGCGAATGTGTTGAAAGCGATTGCGTGGAACGAAAGCAGGTATCAATGGAAGGTTGGTAAATTTGGCGATTTAGGCTACTTTCAGATAATCCCTACCACTTATGACTATTGGAGAGAGAAAGTCCCGCAGACACGCAATAAGCGTGAAGAGAACGTAATGATAGCAGCTTGCTACTTGAAACACTTGCACGATAGATACGGCAGTTGGTATAAAGCACGATTTGCGTATGGTCGTGGTCATTGGCGTGATTCATCCACTTGGACAGCAATGGAGAAGGAGTTTATGAGTAACTTTGAGAAACAGATATGAAACAACCAACAACATATTACCTACTATTCTTAACAGCCATCGCTATCTGCATGGCTGTTTTGTCTTCATGCAGTCCTAAGGCAAGAATGACACGGCTATGCAATAAGCATCCAGAAGTGTGTAGCTACGATACAAGCTACACAGATACGCTTGTGACTCATAGGAGCGTAATAGACAGCAGCTTTGTAACGAATAGGCAAGATACTATCATGATAGAAAGATATGGCGTTAGAACACAAATTATACGCTCATACGATACACTCCACATTGAGCAGCATAAAACAGATACGTTAATCAAGACAGAAGTAATAAGAAGTGTAATAGTGAAAGAAAAGAACAAAGTGCCTTTATGGCTCGTGGTAGTGTCGGTGATGTTTGTTGTCTATTGGATAGGCAGAGTCATTACAACGTATTACGAATCAAAGTTATGATAGAATACGAAGCAGTAGATAGGTGGTGCTATAACACCACATTTGGCATCCAGATAAGCGATGATGATGATGACACCATATTTCATATGCCTTTGGATGGCAACTGCTGGAAGCTAAAATTAAGCGAAATAGTATGGAACAACGAGACATAAGACCAAGAGTAACAGCCGAAGAGTACGAGTGGTTATTAGCCAAGCGTAAGTCATCACAGCGCAATGTGCTTGTGATAGGAGATTTGCATGAGCCATTTTGCCTTGATGGCTACTTAGAGTTCAACAAAGAACTTTATGCAAAGTATGATTGTACTGATGTGATCTTCATTGGAGATTGTATCGACAATCATTTCAGCAGCTACCATGAGGTTTGTGCAGATGGTATGGGCGGTGGTGATGAACTAAACTTAGCCATTCAGAAGATAGCTAAGTGGCGTGATGCCTTCCCAAAGGCAACCGTTATCATCGGCAATCATGATAGAATCATCATGCGTAAGGCACAGACAGGGAGCATACCAAAGCGGTGGATTAAAGACTTCAAAGATGTGCTGGAAACACCTGATTGGCATTTCACCGAAAGCCTGATATTAGATGATGTTCTTTACATTCATGGCGAGAATGGCACAGCGCGAACTAAGATGAAGAAAGAACTGCACAGCGTAGTGCAGGGGCATCGCCATTCAGAAGCGTACATAGACTATCTTGTTGGAGCAAACTACAAGATATTTGGAGTGCAAGTTGGCTGCGGTATTGATCGGAAGAGTTATGCAATGGCATACGCTAAGTATGGTGCGAAGCCTGCTATTGGCAGCGCAGTTATCCTTGACAATGGGAAGCTGCCTGTGAATATCTTGATGGAGTTGTAATCCATCATTATCGGCAATATCGGCTGCTAATGGTGGATAAATGGTTCATCCACAGCAGATAGAATTGTTTATGAGTAATTTTATACCCGAATGGGTATGATGTACCATTGATTGTCATATATTATACCTTATCGGGTATAATGGCCATTAAAACGGCTGCTATACGCTTGTTGTGCGCAATTAAAGGGAGGCATTTAAACACCAAAAAAAAGCACAAACCCAACCAAGAAATTTAGGCAAATCAAATTGCTTTTCTTCATTAATGTAAGGCTCAAGTGCAGTCATAATAATCATTAAGCTTGCACAAATCAAAAAACTAATTGTAAGCATTGTCATAATAATAACTGCGCACAACATTGTATATAAATCAGTGGCGTTGTACGTCTATTTAAACCACTTAGCACTTTAATTTAGTTTATCGGTATGCGAAAATTAAGTGCATCTAATCGCCACCGCTTCATATACTAAACCGTTACCCACCATAGTACTCCTGCATCGCAAGTTCAATGTAGTGTATTGCCTTCTCTAAATCAACCTTGCCACCCTTCTTGGAGTGCCTGCATAGGTACTTGATAGCATTGGCTTCATACCACCCGATATTGTTTCTAACGATGAACTCCGATGGCTGAATAGCCATATCTTTGTAGTGGCTACCATTTACTTGCTTCTCTGTTGGATTGCTCATTTGCTGTTGTGTATTTCTGACTTTAAATAACTGATATTCGTTCTGATTGCATTAACCACCGTGTATGCTGCATCCATTGTTCTACGGAGTTCATACAACTCTGGATAGCGCACATCTGCTTCTACTTGCGCTCTGGCCACGCTCATCTTAGCTGCTATCTTATCATTGACAAATGCACTCCATTTGTTATGGTAGTCTGCTCTTACCGTTTCAAGGTAGAACAGAATGCCTGATATATCTCTAAGCAGTTCTGACAGCGTTTCTCCATCTTGCACGTCTGTTTCCATGTAGCGTGTGCAAAGATGCGTTAAATTGGCTATTGCTGACTTGTGGCTCATTGTGCTATGAAGTAAGACTCTTGTTTGATAGTGCTTTGCAGCACTTCAATCTCTTCCAGCGACTTGTCATATCTACTCTGCCATTTGAGCGCCTTAGCTTGCTCTAATTGGCAGTATTCATGCGTTAAGAATATGAGTGCCATTGCATCGCTCACGTTCTTAATCATTGACTCTATCTGCTCAACTGCCTTCTGATTGCCTTTGTCTGCATAGGATAGCTGCCATCGTTGTAGCTGGGCAACTGTATCGCCCAGCCTATCAATTAAAATTACCTTCTCCATGATTTAGCTTATGTGTAACATATTGCACTTGCTGAATTGTCCATCCTAACTTGTGTGCTATCTTTCTTCTCGTAATACCCTTGCCCTTGTATTGCTTGACTTTGCGATAATCTTCTTTCGTGTACTTTCGATATTCCTTCGTTCTCATTTGGCTGTACCTGATCTTGCTAAGGAACAAAGCGGCAGCTTCGTTCACGTTGCAATTCCTATCTGCTGCCAGCTTACTTAGTTCAATCATCACATCATCGCTAACAGATACTACCAACTCACTACCATCTTGATTCATAGCATCGCAAAACTGCTTGTAGTTGCGCTGATATGACTTATCATAGCTAATCAGGTCATCATGTCTCTCAATGCTATGGATCATTGTTGAATGATCTCTGTTGAAGTGCTTACCTATTATCGTTAGCGGATGGGTGCTATTCTCTCTGATGTAGTTAATAGCCATGTTCCTTGCATCTACATACTCACGCTTGCGGATAGGTGATGTTAAAACTAAGCCAAAGTATGAGTTGGCTCTCTGGATAAATGTTTCTAAATTCATTGTTGTAGTATTTTGATAATTGTTAAATATGCTTCTGCTTTTCCTAAGTGTCTAAATTCTTCTGAAAGCTGAGATATAGACTTGCCACCTTCCTTTGTAGGTACTCGTGCTTGCTCTATGCGCTTATGCTCTTCATCCACCAGATGATATAGCAGTTCAATTAGTTCGTTATTGCTCATTGTTTTTAGTTCTTAAATAGTTAATGTAGTCTTGTTTCAGCACCTTTATCTCTTGCAATCGTTGGTTGTGCTTGCCTGTTCTGTTCAACGCAGTTAGCAGCGATGCTTCATCGTCAAGCATGGCTATCATCTGCGTCACAAAGTTTATGTCTTGCTGTTTCATGGGTTCAAAGATATGCTAAAAGACCTATTCAATGCAAGTTTTTTTAGAAGGGCAGATCTTCCGCTTCTACAACAGGCTCTGGCTCTTCAAAATCACCTGTTATCTCTGGCCGAAAGTCATCTATTGGCTGCTCTTGTTTGTTTAACAAATTAGCCAATATATCTATGTTGTCAATCTGGAAGCGGTGTTTAACAAAGTTCCAAGATGCTACTATGCCAAAGTTCTCCGCATCTATTGGCGTGGGGCAGCCACCACTAAACTGCTCTTTGATCTTATCTACCTTTATGAATATCAGATTGCCATCAGTAGGGTGGTTGTAGATACGATGCAAGATGATGAAGTCATCTGCTCTGTTCTTCCACTTCGCACCCTGCTCTGCATCTGATGGTCGTGGGAAGTCAGCATAGTTGAAGTATGGGTGTTTATTGTCTTTGATAAATCTGCGCCCTGCTTCTGTGGCTGGGTGCATATTTACCACTAATCTACACTTCCACTCTTCACTCATTACTCTCATGTCACTTGCCACTTCATAGTGGTAGTCGTGGGTGGATAAACTGCCTAACACACCCTTATCTATGCGCAAGCTATTATATGGGTCAATTACAACAGATGCGATGCTGCTATCCTTCTTCACCAAGTGATCTATCACTCCACGAAGTTCATTCCACGCATATACTTTGTCCTGCTTGATGAATAGAGCGTATTTTGATAGGTAGGCATACCAACGCTCTGTTTCTTCCTTAGATAGCTTCCTTTCGCCATTATAGCGTATTGATTGCCCTGCCAACACTTCTATCAACTCCATCTTAACTACTGCGCTGTTATTCTCGGAAGTATAGATCAGAACCTTGTGGCCATGCTTGATGGCTGCGGCAAGTTCCAAGTACAGGATTAACTTTGTCTTTCCTATGCCACTATGACCAAGTACGATAGTAAAGTTTCTCTTCCAAAGCCAATGCCTGTCTAACTTTGGGCAGCCCCATTGCTTGCCCAATTCTATCTTGCCATCAGCGTAGTCCTGTATGAAGTCGAGTTCTGTTGTCATTAAAATAGCCTTTGTTGTCTTTGGTGTAGTTCAAGTCTTTTGCTTGCCGCTTCAAAATAATCTTTATCCAACTCACAGCCGACTAAATCAAAATGAAGGTCGTGGCAGGCAATGGCAATGCTTCCACTACCGAGATGTGTGTCAAGGATGCGGTCGCCATCTTTGGCGTAGTTCGTGAGTAGCCACTTGTAGAGTTTTACAGGTTTTTGCGTTGGGTGTATTTTATTCACTCCTGTTTCCCATTTAGCGGCACTTCCGCACCAATGTATTTTAGCTATTCGCACAGGACTGTCAAATGAAGTCCACGCCATTTCACCATCTGCGAAAGTGCTATCCCCATTGTTCTTATCCCAAAAAATCCAACAAGGGCTATCACGTTTTATATTACTCATAAAGTAATTACCGCCCCACACAATTTGATTTTTGCTAACCCTAAAAAGTTCATCAAAATACTCTTTGCTTGGAGTATATTTATCCCAATCTTTGGCAGTGTGCTTCACTGTGCTATGATTCGCCAATTTATTGGCAATATCAATCCCGTATGGTGGGTCAACAATAGCTAAATCAAACGCATTGTCTGGCAGCGTTGCCATATACTCCATACAATCGCAGTTGTGCAACTCTATTTTAGGATTCATTGATGACATAACAAACGCTATTAATTAACTCTTCTTTGCTTCTGCCTGCTGCCTTTGCTTTCTTCGGCAGCATCTTGAAGTCACGCTCTCCCCTGATAACGTATTTAGGCTTGCCAATGCAGAAGGGAAAGCCATCCTGAAAGTAGATGATGGCTCTCCGCTGCCTGTCTTCCAGCAAGTACGCCACAAGCGTACCTTCTATGAAGATATTAGGCATCTGCATACTTCGGGCAGATACTGCCTTCGGTGCTACCCACATAATTGTTCTGCTATCTGATTTGTAGATAACCATTATAGCTTAGCCTTAACTCTCTCATTCAACTTAATCAGTTCTTCGATTTGGCCATCAGTAACGCTGGCAATGCTCTGAAATGTGCCAGCGCCAACAAGATGTACGATTTGGTTTGAAATCATGCCTGCTCTGATGTCTTTGTCTTTGTCAGCATAGTTTGTACTGACGCCACCAGAAGATTGCTTAAAGTCGCTGTCAGGGCGTTTTAGCTTGAATTTGTTGTTGCCATTGGGTGCTTTGCCTACAATGGCATAGTCAACTTCATCGCCAACATTCCAAGCATCCTTGCTTTTGCTGTTAGCTTCTCCAATGCTGCCATCTTCTAACTCGTACAAGCTGGTAAACATTTCTCCATAGTTACCTGTCCAGCTATTCTGGAAGGTGATTGATTTGATTTTACTTATCATTATTAATTTGATTTGGTTCTTCATTATAGAAGCGATATACGCTCTTTATCTTTGCTGTGCCATCCATATCACGACCTGTGTAGACAGTCACCACTACATGATACTTTGACTTGTCAAAGGCAAATGACTGCCAATAGTAACCCATATCAAGTGCTTCCCATTCAATAGTAGCGTGTGCATACGCACCTTGATAGTAGCCATGCAGAGTAGTGCTATCTGTATCAGGGTGGTAAATGTCCACCCTGTACTTCACTTCATTCTCTTCACGCCACAGGATAGCATCTATGTAATCTTCATCCGTGCTGTAACGCATAACTTACAACGCTATTTATTTCTGAGTCTGTTAAGCCTATCACATACAGATACTCATCAAATGGCATCTCTACTTGCCATTGCTCTACATCTGTCTGATCAGGTAGCATTCTCTCGCATTGCACTATCGTGCTATATGATACTGCTTCCTTCCATTTCAGCATCACGCTGTTGTGGAGTTCAATGAATAGCTGATCATCAAGGGTGTTGAACTTCCAATACCCCCCAGCCACTTCAATGCCTGTGTTTCTTTTCTCTGTCATATGTTGTCGTTAATAACTTGCATAACCTTGCTCAAATTCTTTTCAAGAGGCCAACCAAAAACCCAATTGTAGTCGTGGTTTTTAATCACACCCGATTCATGGTCGCTAAATCTTATCTCAATCATGCAATATTCGCTATCATCGTTAGGATTCTCGTACTGAAAGCAAACGTATGTTGATTGGGAAACACCAGACCCTTCGTGAATGTTGAACAACAAACCATCAATATTGCCGATCAAATATTCTACGCCACTAATCATCTCATTGTAGAAAGTCTTATGGCTTGTTTCTTTTAAGAAGAATTGGTAGTTGTTTTCTAATGTTGTCATAGTTCCTTTGTTTGTTGATACAAAGGTAAGGCAGCAAACTAATACGATGCAAGTTTTTTTTCAATTATTTTTTTTTCTTGCTGTTCAGGTGAGGGCATAAGAGGTCTATTCGGGCAATTCAGCACGTTTGCTAAGTTAGCAGCCTATGCCCCTTCAAGGGCATTAGGCTAATAGCACAACATTGGTAGTGATAGCTATCGGCAGTTACTCTCGGTAATTTCATAGCTAACAGGATAACTGGGATATTCCTGCCCGAAGGCATTTGCCATTGCCCCAACCACGTTGACACCTCTGAAAGTCATTGCGTGGTGTATCTTCTCCCCTTACTACCTGATTATACTCTTCTTTTGTTTCAGTCGTTACTCTGCTATGTATGCAGCCCAATGCTGCTGCTGTGTAAAGAGTTCAGAACACAGTAGCCGCAATAATAATACAACCACTTTAACAATATAGTAAACAAAGTGAAATACTTTTCCACAATCAATTAACATAACAGAATAGTACTACTTGCAAGTGTATCTTTGAAATATGTTAAACGAATCAAAGATACAGGCAGCGTTTCACAAGTACATGAGATATGCTTATCCTGATGTCATGGCGTTCTCTATCCCGAATGGATTTTTTGCTGGTAAGAATGGAGTAGCACACGCAGTTAGAATGAAAGCAGAAGGGATGATGAAAGGAGTGCCAGACTATTGGATAGTAGCACCATCAGCAGATGGCCAGTATGTTGGCTTAGTCATAGAGTTCAAGGCTGGAAGTAATAAGCCAAGCAAAGAGCAGAAGCATTACTTGGAGTATCTGAACAACAACAGCTTTCGCGCTGTTGTCTGTTACTCGACTGATGAAGCTATCTATGAAGTAGAGCGTTACATGGATGATGATAGTGTGGAGCCAATGCCAGAGGATGAGTACGATAGGTTTACTAATGAATAATATGGGAGGGGTGGTGACAAGAGTTTTGTACACATT
>Ga0196899_1001813_pt1 | contig 10280 bp, 15 predicted proteins | sample VirMetDEL_Sep_01_FD_169095 | JGI IMG/M metagenome (GOLD analysis project Ga0196899, IMG submission 169095) | Aqueous microbial communities from the Delaware River and Bay under freshwater to marine salinity gradient to study organic matter... | ecosystem: Environmental > Aquatic > Marine >... | reverse complement strand
GCGAAACGCAGGTTTCGTGGCAGCAGTATCCCCGGTACGGCTGTCGCGAGAGGTTGTGGCGCGGTTATAAACGGCAGAAGAAAGCGCACTAAAGGGTCAGTGTCACAAGCATGAATATGATTGTTTTTAACACCGGAAAAGAGCAACAAATCTGTGCAGAAATAATTGCGTGGACGGAGCACACACTTAGTAAGCCTAATTCTTTTTACAACAACCTTCCGCCGTGCCCTTATGCACAAAAAGCTTGGACCGATGAAAAGGTAGCTTTACTTTTTAAATATGACGATAATATGCAGGTTTTGTATAGCACTTTATCTCAGTGGGAAGACAGTTTAGATTTAGTTATTATAGTAGACCTAAATTTTACAGAGGATCCTGATGTTTTTCACGATTACTTACGGGAGTTAAACGAAGCAATATCTATGGGGGTCTTTATAGACCGGGATATGTGGGTCATGGGCTTTCATCCGCATGATGAAGCCAATGATTTCATAGACGACCAAAGCTTTATGCAGGTGGTTGATGATGAGTATGCAATGATTTTTGTGCAGCGTTTATCCAAGGTGCAGGAATCAGCAGACAAACTTGCGGAAAAAGGCTATTATGATAAGTATCTAGAAGAATACAATGCGGAAGAAATTTTTCAGGAAAGATCAGATCTTTACAGGAGATTAAAAAATGGCGATGAAACCACGTAAGATGATGAAAAAGGGCGGCGCAGTCAAGAAGATGCGCGGCGGCGGTATGGTAAAGAAGATGCGCGGTGGTGGCATGGTAAAGAAGATGCGCGGCGGCGGTATGGTAAAGAAGAAGTAAGATGGCTACATCCGGCAGCACAGATTTTGAGTTAGACGTTTCCGATTACATTGAGGAGGCGTTTGAGCGCTGTGGTCTTGAGGTTCGTACGGGTTACGACCTAAAGTCTGCCAAGCGGTCGCTCAATTTAATGCTGGCTGAGTGGGCAAACCGTGGTCTAAACCAATGGACCATTGTTCAAAGAACACAGGCTCTGACACAAGGAACGGGCAATTACGCTTTAAATAACGATGTTATCGACGTTTTATCGGTAATTGTGCGCCGTAGCGAAACTGACTATTCTTTAGATCGTCTTAGCCGAGACGAATATTTGTCTATTCCGAACAAAACTACTGAAGGAAGAGCAAACCAGTTTTTCTTGGATCGGCAGGTCACGCCAGAATTAAAACTGTGGCCGGTTCCTGAGAATAGCACGGATGTTGTGATTTACGATGCTCTTACTCGCATGGATGATGCGGATACGTTTATTAACACAATGGACATGCCGTTTCGTTTTTATCCGTGTTTAGCCGCGGGATTAGCCTATTACATAGCGGTAAAAAGAGCTCCAAATAGAGTTCAGCTTTTGAAGGCTATTTATGAGGAAGAGTTTGAACGGGCCGCAACAGAAGACAGGGATCGTTCGTCCTTTAACGTAGTGCCGCAATACCAGTATTTTAGGACCACTTAATGGCAAAGTTTGCAAGCGGTAAAGATTCCTACGCTATTTCAGACCGATCCGGTTTCCGGTATCGGTATAAAGACATGCGTAAAGAATGGAACGGCTTGCTAGTAGGAAAAGACGAATGGGAGCCAAAACATCCGCAGCTTGGTCCTTTTCGTAAAGTTGTTGATGCAGAGGCTTTAAAAGATGCACGGCCGGATATAGTGGAGCCGTTTGATGTATATGTAGGGATTCCAACAGTAGAGGCACCTAATTTGCTGCCACCGCAAGGTTTTGGGCAAGTTGGCATGGTTACGGTGACAACATGAGTTTTACATACGCTGAACTACAGCAGGCTATTCAAGATTACACGGAAAACGACGAAACCACGTTTGTTAACAACATTCCTGTGTTTATTAGAAATTCGGAAGAGCGCATTCTCAAAAACGTGCAGCTTAGCTTGTTTCGGAAAAATGTCGCAGGAGCCTTGACCGCTTCAAATAAGTTTTTGGCCTGCCCGTCAGATTTTCTTGCGCCGTATTCCTTGTCATACACAGATGCGAGTAATGACGCTAATTTCCTTGATTTTAAGGATGCGGATTATGTGCAGCAGTTTAATCCGGACCCTACGACGGAAGGCGGTCCGCGATATTATGCTGTTTTTGATATAACTAACTTTATTATCGGGCCGACACCGGATGCAAGCTACGCGGTAGAGTTGCATTATTTTTATCGCCCTGCCAGTTTGACAGCGGGTGCAGGAACTGGAACTACATGGCTCAGTGAAAATGCTGAGCTAGCTATGCTGTATGGTAGCTTGATGGAAGCTTATATATTTATGAAGGGCGAACCAGATATGCAGGCGCTGTACGAAAAGCGGTTTAGTGAGTCTATTATGGGTCTGAAGATGTTTGGGGAGTCTAAAGAGGTAACCGACGAATATCGGACAGGAAAGATAATTAGGCCGAAACAATGATAAAAGCTTTAGAAGTAGACATCCCTGCGGATTACAAAGTTTTGGTAGAGACCACCGAGAAACGAGGGTTTACGCCAGAAGAGGTTGCAGAACGCTGTGCAGACAGGATCATTCAAATATCGGACACCGCTCATCCGGGCATCCGCGACCAAGCTCATGCGTTTAGACAACATATGGTCAAGGTTTTAGCTTTTTACATGCGTGAAGCAATAAAAAGTGATAGAACTACAACATATAACGCCCTATCAGAGGCAGGTTATAAAGAACTTGCTGAACAACTAAGGAGACTGTGACATGGCATTTACGGGCAATTTTATGTGCACCAGTTTTAAGCAAGAGCTTTTGACTGCAACGCACGATTTCACAAACAGCACTGGTAACACTTTTAAACTAGCGCTCTACACGAACAGTGCATCTTTTGATGCGTCAACAACAGCGTATACCGCAACTAACGAGGTTGCTGGAACCGGCTATTCAGCGGGTGGGGGCACTTTGACTAATGTTACCCCGACAACCAGCGGAACAACAGCTTTGACAGATTTTGCTGATTTGACGTTTTCTTCGGCTACTATTACGGCGAGGGGCGCACTTATTTATAACGACACCGCAGCAGGAGACCCCTCTGTAGTTGTTCTAGATTTTGGTGCGGACAAAACATCTACCGCTGGTGATTTTACCATTGTTTTTCCAACGGCTGACGCAAGCAACGCGATTATCCGGATAGCCTAACTATGGCAGACGTTATCGTTCCAATAGGCGGCTGGGGCCGCTCTGGTTGGGGCGAAGGCCCGTGGGGGCAAAGCGGTTTTCCGTTTTCCACCGCATCTGTCGGCGCTGTCACAGTCACCGCGGAAGCAAACGCTCCTGTAACGGGTTTGCAGGCTACGGGAAACGTAGGAACTATTACAGTAGTTGCCGAAGCTAATGTAAACGTAACCGGCGTATCGGCATCTGGCGCTGTTGGCACTACAACAGTAGTTGCCGAATCCAATGTTTTCCCAGCAGGGGTAGAGGCTACTTCTGGTGTTGGTACAGTAGCCGTAGTTGCCGAAGCCAATGTAAATGTAACTGGGCTGTCGGCTACAGGCGCTGTTGGCGCAGCCGCAGTAACAGGTGACGCTACTGCCCCGGTAACAGGTTTGTCGGCATCTGGTAATGTTGGGGCGGTAACGGTTAACGCGGCGGCTAATGTTTCGGTAACCGGGCTTTCTTCTACGGGTCAGGTGGGTACGGCTACTGTTAACGCGGCAGCCACTGCCCCGGTAACGGGGTTATCCGCATCCGGTAATGTTGGGGCGGTCACTGTTGTAGGAAAAGCTAACGTCGTCCCAACGGGAGTTGCAGCTACGGGAGTCGTAGGCACCGTAGATGTCACTTTTGGCATTACTATTTTCGCAACGGGAGTTTCTGCGGCAACTGCCGTTGGAACAGTAACCACGACCGCTGCTTCAAACGTGTACCCCGCGGGTATCGCAGCGACTGGAAATGTAGGACAGGTCTTAGTTTGGGGAACTATTGTGCCAAATCAAAATGCAGGGTATAATACGATCAGCCCAAGTCAGACGCCAGCTTGGTCAGACGAAACTCCGTCACAGACACCGGGTTGGGGTCAAATAGCAGCTTAGAAGGGTTAAAAGAATGGCAAGCACATATACGGTTAACATTGGTATTGAGAAACCGGGGACCGGGGATCAGTCCGGCACATGGGGCAACACTACCAACACCAATTTTGATATTATTGACCAAGCGACTAATGGTGTTGCTACGGTCACGTTAGCTGCTGCGGGCACTTCGGGTTCACCCAACACGCTGTTAATTAACAATGGCGCACTGTCTGATGGGCGCAATCGCTTTATTGAGTTTAATGACGGTGCGGATCTAGGCGCAACAGCATATGTGCAGCTTGATCCAAACGATGCCGAAAAGATTGTACACATCCGCAACAGCTTGTCTGGCTCGCGCAGCCTTATTCTTTTCCAAGGGACTTATAATGCTTCCAATGATTTTGAGGTTCCGAATGGCGCTGACGTTTTAGTCAAGTTTGATGGTGGCGGCACGGGAGCAACGGTTACTGACGTAAATGTTAATTTAACCCCTACTAAACTTACTACTAACACCATCTCAAGCACCGACACGAATGGTAACCTCACCATCGACCCAAATGGCACTGGCGACATTGTTTTAGATGCCAACGTGGGCATTGGGACAGCTTCGCCAACAGCACCTTTGACAATACTATCCACTGGTTGGGAGCATCTAAATCTTGTTAGTTCTGATGCAGATGCAACTAATAAAACTGGTTATGTCACAGTAGGTCACTACACGAACGCTGAAGAATCATTTGGAATTATCAGTGGTCAATCTACTACATCGTCAAACATACTCAATATTGGCGGCGGTGCTGCCGGACTCAACGCTGCTACAAGCGTTAATTTCTACACGGCGGCAAACAATACTACAGTTACAGGAACGCAACGTCTTACCATCAACGCAAGCGGTAACGTGGGCATTGGGACGAACAGTCCTTCAGGCTTATTACATTTATCTGCAAATACAGCAACAACAACTTTACCTTCTATTGTGTTCCAAGATACTGGAACAACATCAACACGTTTAGGTAGTCTTACCAATAACAACGGTGACCTTGTTCTGGCAATGACTTCAAGCCTTACTGACTTAAGGTCTGCAATTACGCTTTTTGATAGCAGGATTATGACTTTTACTACCAGCGGCTCCGAAAAGATGCGCATCGACAGCAGCGGCAACGTGGGCATTGCGACGACTTCGCCTACACAAAAATTAAGCATCAGCGGCGATGGTGGTAGTCTTGCAAACACCGCTGCAATTTCGCTTTGGGATGGGAATAGTGCAAGTTCTCGTAGGTGGGCAATTGCTAACGGAGCGAGTGCTACAGGCATAAGTCAAATTGGTGCGTTGACTTTCAATGTAGGTTCTGGTTCTTTAACTGCTGACCCTCTATCTAGCGGCGTAGAAGTCATGCGCATGACCTCTGGTGGAGTCGTTGGCATTGGGGTCACTTCGCCAACAAACTCACTAGACACCGCTGGAAAAATCCGTGTTCGTGATGGTGGTAATACAACTATCCCCTCAATTCAGATGGGGGCTTCTGGTGTTGATGGCTTATCACTGCCAGCAACGAATACCCTCGCTTTTATTACTAACTCTACAGAACGTATGCGCATCGACAGCAGCGGGAACGTTATGGTTGGCGGCACTGTTGCGGGTAACGCAGGGTCTATATCCCTCAATGTTGGTAATGTAGGTTCAACTATTGGCGGCTTACAACTTTGGTCAACTACCGCTGGCACTCATTACGTTCAGTTTGGTGACGAAAGCGGGACTGCTGCAAATCATTACCGTGGGTTTATGGCATATGCTCACAATGTAGACAGCTTAACATTTGGCACAGCATCCACAGAACGTATGCGCATCGACAGCAGCGGTAACTTGCTGGTGGGTAAGACGAGTAGTGCTTTTGGCACGGCAGGTGTTGAAGCAAGTGCGGCTAATGGCGTGTGGTCGACACGCTCTGGTTTTCCTCCTGCTTCATTTAATCGGTTAACCAACGATGGCGATATTGCTATTTTCTACAAAGACGGCACCGCTGTGGGTAGTATTGGTACTGATAGTGGTGACTTAACTATTGATGGTGCGGCATCCCATAGTGGGTTAAGATTTATTACTACTTATATACAGCCTCGTTTAAATGGTTCGGTAAGTAATGGTGGAGTTGATTTAGGTACAACAGTCGCACGCTTCAAAGACCTCTACCTTTCAGGCGGTGTCGTCTTTGGTACAACTGGCGGTGCGGTCACAAGCAAAACGCTGGATGACTATGAAGAGGGGACTTGGACACCTACAGTAAGAGGGTCAACTGTTGTTGGAGCGGCAACTTATACAACACAACAAGGAACTTACACAAAGATTGGAAATGTTGTTAAATTTCAAGCAGAAATAGTTTGGACTTCCCATACTGGTAGTGGGCAACTTGAAGTAGGAAATTATCCATTTACTGCAACCGCTGAAAGTTCCCCAATCTCCCTTACTTTTTACGGAGGCCCTACATTTGGAAGTGGTTATTTTGTTTCAGCATATAAAAACCCAAGTAGCACGAGTAGCGGGACAGGGCAAACAAACCCTTCTACCAGTGCTTTTACTTCAGTAAGTATATCAAACGCTGGGACAGTAATTGTTAATGGCGTATATCAAACATCTTAATAACCTGATTGGACATCAGGTCGGACAGTCCATACCATAGGAGATAAACGATGGCACTAACAGAAGAAACAATCCAAGACAAAATCGAAATCGTAGGCGACTACAAGCACGTTCAAGTACGCACCGCAACAGTCATCAAGCGGGACGGCGTTGAGATTAGCCGTAGCTTTCATAGGCACGCTGTAGCCCCTGACATTTCGGCTACTGACCTAGCTAATGAAAGCGCAGAGGTGCAGGCTATCTGTGCAGCGGTACATACACAGGCTGTTAAAGATGCGTATGCGGCACATCTGGCGGCACAGGCTGCTGAATTAGGAGGCGAGTAATGGCTAACGCATACACATGGGATTTCCCAACATTAGACACAGCCCCTTCTGAAGATGGCTTGTCAGACGTAATCAAAACAATTCACTGGCGCATCACTGCTGTCAGTGACAGTGAGCAAGACGCAGATGATAATTATCTGTCAGCATCAATATACGGCACAGCGGCCCCTGAACTAGACCCAGATAACTTTGTAGCATTTAACAGTGTAACAAGGGACTGGTGCAAAGAGAAGGTGCTTGCTTCACTGGGTCAAACAGAAGCTGACTTACAGGCAAATCTGGACACCCAGATTGACAACCTTGCTAACCCACCTATTGTATCAAAAGTACCTTCTAGCTGGAGCGCGTAATGACTGAAAAAAACAATGTAATAACCATTAACGGCAAGGAATATGAAGAGTCCACTATGGACGGTCAGCAGATGTATCTGATTAACCAGATCCGTGATCTGCAAGGCAAGGCGGCGTCTCTTCGTTTCCAGCTTGACCAAGTACAAGTCGCGCAAGATGTCTTTACAAACAGTCTTATCGCATCAGTAGAAGAAAGCGATAAAGACGAAGTAGCTATAGCGAACTAATGTCATATGCCATTAACCAAACTGCAATTCAGACCGGGTGTTAACAGAGAGACCACCTCATATACTAATGAGGGTGGATGGTTTGACTGTGATAAGGTTCGTTTTCGGTTTGGTACGCCTGAAAAGATAGGCGGCTGGGAAAAGCAGTCGTCAAACAGCTTTTTAGGTACGTGTCGTGCGTTGCACCCGTTTGTAGCACTTTCTGGGGAGTCTTATTTAAGCGTAGGTACGCACCTGAAGTATTACATTAACGAGGGCGGCGCTTACAACGACATCACACCCCTCCGTGAAACAACGGCAGCGGGTGCGGTGACGTTTTCGGCTACTGACGGGTCTTCCACAATCACCGTGACAGATACAAATCACGGTGCATTAGAGAATGACTTTGTGACATTTAGCGGAGCCGTAACACTTGGGGGCACTATTACTGCGGATATTCTCAACCAAGAGTATCAGATTACCGCGATTGTAAATTCCAACACTTACGAGATTGAAGCCCGTGCGGTAGCTGATTTGGCGGATATCACAATAGATGGTCAATACACACCAACTCTTGTAGTAGCTAACGCGTCGGATACCGGAAACGGCGGCGCGTCAGTGGTTGGTGCATATCAGGTAAATACTGGTTTGGACACAACCGTAGCGGGTACCGGTTGGGGCGCTGGCACTTGGGGACGTGGTGCGTGGGGTTCGGCCGCTAGTTTGACAGCTATTGGCAGCATCCTACGGATTTGGGGTCACGACAATTTCGGCGAAGATTTAGTGTTTAATATCCGCGATGGTGGCCTTTTTTATTGGGATAAAAGCACGAGTTCCGCACCTTTTGCTCGCGCGGTAGCGCTTTCGGATTTAGCCGGTGCGGACCCTACAACACCGACGATTGCGAAGCAGGTGCTTGTTTCAGACAGAGACAGGCACATCATTGTTTTTGGGTGCGACCCAGAAAACGATATCGGCGTTCAAGATCCACTATTAATTCGGTTTTCAGACCAAGGCAATCCGATTGTTTGGCAGTCTCTAGCGACAAACACCGCGGGGGATTTGCGGATCGGTTCGGGGTCTCAGATTATAACGGCGGTAGAAACCCGTCAGCAGATGCTGGTGTTTACGGATGTTTCGCTTCATGCGATGCAGTTTTTGGGGCCTCCGTTTACTTTTGGTATTAACGAGATATCCACTAATATCACGATTGCCGGTCCTTTAGCGTCTATTGCTGTAGAAGATACGGTCTTTTGGATGGGCCGGGAAGAGTTTTACGTCTTTAACGGGCAGGTTCAAAAATTGCCCTGCTCTGTGCGTTCTTACGTTTTTAATGACTTTAATGAATCGCAGGCTGAAAAAGTAACCGCGGGGGTCAACAGCAGCTTTTCTGAGGTCTGGTGGTTATATCCATCAGCGGGGTCGGACAACATTGATCGCTATGTTGTGTACAATTACCAAGAACAGGTTTGGTACTACGGCACTTTGGCGCGGTCGGTTTGGCTGGATCGCGGAATTAACCAGTTCCCCCTAGCGGCAGGTCAGGACGGTTACTTGTACTTGCACGAAAAGGGCTTGGACGACGGCAGCACAACCCCGGCAGTGGCAATATCTGCATATATTGAGAGCAGTCAGATGGATATTGGCGACGGCGAAAACTTCGTCTTTATGCGCCGGTTGATACCAGATTTGACGTTTGATTCGTCTACGGCGGCATCTCCGCAGGCAGATTTTACCTTACAGACTAGAAACTATCCGGGTGGACCGTACTTACAAACTAGCACGGACGCTGTTACGCGAACGGCCACAGTGCCTGTAGAACAGTTTACCAATCAGGTAAATCTAAGGCTTCGGGGTCGGTCCTTTGCTTTAAAGATTGCGTCTAGTGATATGGGTGTAGCGTGGCGGTTAGGGTCGCCCCGAGTAGATATACGTCCAGATGGTAGGCGCTAATGTCTAGGGGTCTGGTACAACCGCAATTTCCACTTGCGCCTCAAGCATATACTCAGAGGTATATGTCGGAGGTTGTGCGGTCATTTTCGGTGTTTTTGCAGCAGGTAAACAATCCGGGGCCTTGGCAGGCTTCTTCGTTAGCTCTACCGAATTTGCAGCAGGATAACGTCGGTCTTCGCATAGGAGATGTATTTCAACATGGGGACGAGTTGCGGATAACGGTGGCAAATAGGCCTTATCCGCGGGGTTCCGCAGCAACAGGGGCCGTGGGCAGCGTCACGGTATCAACACCATGAGTGAAACAATTATTATAATGGCGGACGGATCTAAGTGGCGTCCTTCCACGAGCAGAGACGTAGTAAGCTGTGTTTCTTGCGACAACGAGGTGGATACCCCAGAGGAAGTTTTGTCCTATCCAACCGGTAACTGCCCAAATTGCGGTAACCCGTGGACTGGAAGTGAAAAAAGAAGTACAATGATCACGGTAACGATGCCTCAAGGGTTATCAGGCGGAGCAGGCTAATGGCACAGACAGCATTAAAAGACGAAGAATTTACCTTTCCTGCGGGGGGTATTGCCGACTTCTATATGGAAGACGATGAAATCGCGGCACTTGAGCGGGAAGAAGCCGAGCAGGCTTTTGGAAAATCGGGTATTGCCGAGTTTAGTGAAGTAGCTTCGCGTATGGCTTCGTATGGCCGTGGTGGCGACGACACAATCGCACATGTGGCTACGGGCGAAATTATCATACCTTTACCGTTGATTGAAAAC
>Ga0196899_1001812_pt1 | contig 10299 bp, 12 predicted proteins | sample VirMetDEL_Sep_01_FD_169095 | JGI IMG/M metagenome (GOLD analysis project Ga0196899, IMG submission 169095) | Aqueous microbial communities from the Delaware River and Bay under freshwater to marine salinity gradient to study organic matter... | ecosystem: Environmental > Aquatic > Marine >... | reverse complement strand
GCCTATTAAGTATACTACATAACACCCTATTGTCACTGTTTTATTTGGTAAAAAAAAGGTGAGAAGATCGAACCACCGATGTTTCTGCATACCGTTTTATTCGCTTCCGCCGACGTGCCGGTGTATAGCATAAAAATCTTTATGTAGGACGGAGTCTACTCTTCCGCTCTTATTTCAGGAGCAGGCCGGTGTATAGCAACCCCGCTAGGGGCTAGGTGTTACCCTACTAATTCTATGTGCATTTTGTTTGCAGCGAATTTGATTAGTGCTTCGACGTAGTGCTGTTGGTCACCGTGCAGGTTGTCTATCATTCCTATCTCGTAGAAGTATCTGATAGCTTCGTGGGCGTCTGCATGTAGTGCTACAATTTCTTGTGGTTTCATAGTGTTACTTTTTTAGTTACAGTTATATTATCGTTAGACAGTCGTGTTGGTTTTGTGTTCTTTGATCAGCCCCTCAACATCGCTGTATAGCAACTCCCATTCGTTTTCGACAGACGCTTCGTCGTCGGATATCTCCATTCGGAACAGGCTGTAGAAGCTGTTGATTTGGTCAGCCAGTGCTGGGTAGTCACTTACTTGTCTTATACAGTACTCGTATGCTCTTGTTCTTGTATCCATAGTGTTATCGTTTTTAGTTACAGTTATATTATCGTACAGTCGTCGTGTCGGTTATGTAAAGAACGCCGTCGATCATGTGCAGGTGATCTGCTGTCCAGATATCGACTGTGCCATCTTGTACAACCACAGCGTGGTGAGGTCCTTGCGGTTCATGCAGTACTGTGTATAGCGACAAGACCAGTGTCATTGCTACAAGCGCTGTGAGCGCGATCAGTTGGATGTTGTCTAGCTTTTTCATAAGTATAGTTGTTCAGAGTGAATCATTTCGTTTATTTCAGATGAGAGCTGATCATTAGCCTGGTCAATCTCAGCTTCAGTGGCATCACGCCATTCGTCGTTTTCAAACACAGAGGCTTCTTCAATATAAGCGTCACAGAAGTCTGGATAGTCGTGCATGTATACAGCATCAATGTGCTCAATCACGAAGGGTTTGTTGTTTAGTTTAATGTGCATAGATTAAAAATATTGTTACAAGGGTTACAGCTCCCAGCACGATTGCTGGCTCAGCATATTCAGTTAGTATTCGTTTCATTCAGTTATATTATCGGTTGTTGATCGTGTAGGTTTTGTAGGTGTGTACAGCATGTATAGCACCCCGGAGGGTGAGGGGCCTATTCGGCCACCTCAGTACGCTCCAACACAGCATCGGAGTGTCTTACAATCATGGGCATGTCAGTCGACTGCGACCAGTAGCCACGCTTTTGCCAGCAAGCTTGTAGCTTGAGTTTAGGCAACATGAGCTTGAGTGCTTCATCGTGGTTGTACGTTACACGTTGCTTCTTGTTGTTGACGAACGTGATGATTTGATTACGGCCGTACCAGTTTTCACGCACTACGAAGTTCTTACGTTCGATTGGGGGAAACACTTTTGCTTTTTCAGCGTCTGACATTTTAGCGATTGCCTGACGTACGATTTCTTTGTTGTTCATTTCTTTTTTCATGTTACTTGTTTTTAGTTACGTTTATATTATCGTTTTAGTGTCGTATTGGTTTTGTAAGTTAGTTGTATAGCAGATTGAAGATTTTGATATATTCAGAAGCGACGTCGTCGTCAACCATGTTTTTGCCTACGCTTGACAGCTGGTCGTATAGCACCCCAAAGCTTGCATTTGCAAAGTCGTCTTTTCTAAATAGTAGATAGTCTTGGAAGTTGATAATTGGTGGATTCATATTATTTCTTTTTTGTTACACTTATATTATCGAAACTTCATCGTGTAGGTTTTGTAAGAAAATCGTAGGTATATAATACTAGGTATAAACACTAGGTATATTGTACTAGGTATAAAATGCTATACATTTTGCTATACGCAATGCTATACGCCCTTGGGCGCACAGGGCGCCAGGCTCGGACTACACCTGGTCTCTTTCATAGTTCTCTGGTCCGATATTAGTTCAGCACTGTTGCTGTCCCCTGTTATGTTGTATCCCCGAGGGGTGGTCATCACCCGTTAAGGTGAGACCGCATCTTGAACTCAGGATCGTGTAGGTCATCTATGTCCCACACATCACGTTCCATGTCCATCTGATCCTCAAGGAAGTTTAGTAGGTTGTCCATGTTCTTGGGTCTGGTCGCAGACACACATAAGTAAAGGTCCTGTAGTAGTGAGTAGTTACTGTCCATGTTGTTTCTTTTTAGTTACAGTTATATTATCGTCTCTGTCTCGTGTCGGTCCTGTAGTTAGACCCGTTCCATCCTGTAGTCTACCCACTCGATACCAACCTCGTATTCGATCTGTTCCATCTGGTCATCTGTCAGGTTCGCGAAGTTAGTCTTGTACTTGATGAGTGAGTAGTGGTTCGCGTTTTCGTTGAAGAACTGTTTGAATGTTATCATGTGTATTACTCTTTTGGTTACATATATATTATCGATACCATGTCGTGTCGGTTTTGTAAGGAATGCTATACGCTTCGCTATACACGCTCGCTGCGCTCGCTTATACACAGGACCAGACCAGAGCCCGGACCAGACCAGACCAGGGGAAAAGCCCAAACCGTGCACGGAAAACAGTTAGTCTGACCAGACCAGTAGCCGAGACCAGACCTGGAACCCGAGAACCGTGAACCGAAAACCAGAATCAACAGGGGGGCTGGCCAAAAGAAATCAGTTTTCCTTTTGGGGTATGTTAAATATTTTATATATGCTACCCGTTAGTTCTCTATATCTTACAAAAATTTTTCAGGAGCGGTGCAACTACGAACATTTTGACCTTTTTACTGTGTACATTTTGTATTTTTTGAAAAAAAATTCCTTCGGAATGTGATTAACTATGGGGAGTGTGACGATAGGGTATATAATAATAAACATAAGTACCTAATGTCGCATGTTAAGTGTTTGCGTGTGCGCGTAATCATACATTGTATGATCGTAACAACGCATACATGTATAAAATGAGGAACTCACCGCTGAAAAAGCAGAAATTATCGCCGGAAGCTGCAAAGGCTAAGGCAGAGAGAGACCTCAGGTATGCTAAATCGCCCGCACGTAGGGCTAAAAAGGCTGATTCTCAGGCACAACGGCGCGCTGCTAAGAAAAATGGTCGCAGTATTGAGAATATGGACTTTGATCACAGGACAAATCGCTTCGTTTCGGTGGCTGCAAACCGTGGAAACAGGGGTGAAGGCACGAAAAAGGAAGGAAATAAGAACTATAAGGTAACGCGTCGCAATGGCTAGAATAAATACGTACACTACAGACGCTAATATAACCGGTACTGACAAAGTATTGGGTACCGACACTGGTGGGGCTACAAAAAACTACACCCTGCAGGGTATCGGTGATTATTTTAGTCAAAACAACATAATTACTGTTGCTGGGCAAGTAGTGTATCGCTTTGTTGCTGACACTAACGACTACGGGCGGGGTACATTTATGAAATCAGCCTCCGGTGGTGGGGATGAAACAGCTTTATCTTCTATAACGCAGATAACTATAAATAAAGAGCTGCCTAACGAAGTACAGGACAACGGCTATTTGAATAAGATATTCAATTCAAGCATTCAAATTTTTAGTGTTAACGAAATAAATTCTTTTTGTAACTACGAAGTTGTATCAATAGCCAACAGTCAAAACAATGCTAACTCATTTGTCGTAACCGTAACTGCTACTGAAGGGCAGGGTAACTTAAAAGATTTAGATTACTACGCGATATCTTCTAATGAGGGCGGAGATAAAAAATACACGCACCAGCAGTCCAGTGCATCAGCCCAATGGGTAATCAACCATAATTTAAATAAAAAACCATCAATAGCTGTCATTGACAGCGCCGGTAATAATGTTATCGGTGAAGTAACTTATACAAACAATAACTCTATAACAGTAGATTTCAGCGGCTCGTTCGCGGGCTACGCCTATTTAAACTAAAAAAAACATGGCTATTAAATTTCTCGCGGGGATAAACCTCGGACAAAACGAACTGCAAAATGCCGTAGTTCAAAACCTGGCAACATCAAACGCACCTACTAGCCCGGTAACGGGTCAAATCTATTACGATACTACTCTCAGAGATCTGCGTGTTTATAACTCAGATGACGGTGCATGGGAAAACGTAGGAGCATATTCGCTACCTACTGCTAGCACCGTTACAAAAGGTGGTGTTCTTATTGATGGGTCTACCATAGGCATTGCTTCGGGAGTAATTAGCGTAAAAAATCTTGGTATAACCACTGGAAAAATTGCAGCTGATGCTGTAACAGCAGCAAAAATTGCTGATAATGCCATTAGTGATGAGCACTTAGACGTTACGGCAATTACAGGCCACGGTGACTTAGGTGCTAACTTAGCAAGTGCGGATTCATTATTAGTGCACGATGCATCGGCAAACACGAACGCCGGTGGTTTAGTAGAAGCTACTATAGGTAACTTGCAGTCCTACATGCAGAGTAACCTTACGTTTACTGTTAACACCGATGTTGATGTAAGCGAAGCCAACCTTTTAAGCCGCCTTGCTGGTTTTGATAGCACTGACACTGTTAGAATTGGTGATAGCGGTAACGACACCACTGTAGAAATTAGAGGTAACTTAACAGTTACAGGTACTACCACCACGGTAAACACAGAAACTATTAATCTTGCAGATAACATAATCCTGCTTAATAGTAACTTAGGGGATCTCGATGACGCAACAGATGGTGGTATAGAAATTAATCGTGGCTCTGCAGCCAATGCTAGTTTATTCTGGGATGAGAGTACATCGCGTTGGACAATGAATGATGGTACCACCAGCTATCAAATACCTACTGCTGATACACAGCGCTCAGCCGAAAGTGTTTATGATTTAGCGTCGTCACTACTTACCGGCTCCGGCGCCTCCCATACCAACATTACAGCAACAAAAGATGATGCTAATGACGCTGTTGATCTAGCCGTTGCAACCGCAACAGATTCGGCAATTGGTGTTGGTCGCGTTGCCGCTGCCGCGGGTGCGATAAGTGTTTCAGTATCTGCCGGTGTATTTACGGTTGATGTAGCCACAGCCGCAGCTGATACTGCAGGGGTTGTTGAATTAGCTACCAGCGCCGAAGCTGTAACAGGTACTGATACGGGTCGTGCAGTAACTCCTGCCGGTTTAACCGCAGCTATTAATGCTAACAGCTACGTTACTACGCTTTCTGGGACTGATAGTGATCTAGCTTATACAATAACACATAACTTAGGTACAAGAGATGTTATTGTACAGCTTATAGATTATGGAAACGCTGGTACTGATGCTACTTACGAAACTGTTCATGCTGAAGTCAAACGCAATGCAGCAAATACTTGTGTGGTAACATTTGGTAAAGCACCGGGGACAGATCAAGATTACCGCGTATTGGTTACTAAGGTAGTTGCTCCGGATTAATATAGTAAGAACCTTAGCATAACGTGTAATAATAAATGGGGTGGGTAGTTTGTTCTGCTCGCCCCTTTTTAATATATTAGTAAAAAAGTATGGCATCAACTAAATTTTTATCAAACCTAGTAATAGATGGATCCGGCGGCACTGTACTAGACGTTCAGGGTAGCGTAGGGCAGCTATTCTCAGTTACAGATAGTTTGACAGGTGATTTATTTGCTGTCTCTGACATATCAGGAATTCCTATTTTAAATGTTAATTCAAGCGGTGCTGTTGATATAGACGGTACTCTTAGCTTAGGTGATAGCAACAAGATACAATTAGGAGCTTCTCAAGATTTACAGATATTTCACAACGGAAACGATAGCTATATACAGGATAGTGGTACAGGTGATTTAAGAATAATATCGTCAGCCACAAAGATTTACGATGCTGATTCTAGCCATTTTCAAGCAACGTTTACTGATGGCGGTTCGGTTGATTTATATTATGGTGGTAATAAAAAGTTTGAAACCACAAGCGCAGGAATATCAGTTACAGGAAATGGGGCGTTTTCAGGAAGTGTTACTGCTACTGGTACGGTTCAAGGAAGTTATGTAACAGCTAATAATACTGCTGGCGCAGGTGATGGCTCAGCACAAGAAGTAGCTAGATTTGTAAATACAAGAAGTGGTGCTACTAGTAGTTATATGTACATTGGCGCGGCTTCTGGTACAGACTGGAGACTTGGTAAGAATATAAATGGAACTTCCCTCAACACTAATTTTGGTATAACTAAGCATTCTGGTACTGATATATTTTTAGAAATAGATGGTACCGGAAACACCTCTATTTTGGGTTCAATATCTGCATCAAACTTTTCGGGTTCTTCATCTGGTACGAACACTGGTGACCAAGATTTAAGTGGATTAATATCAAGTATAACAGTAGGCACTGGGTTAGACGGGACTACATCTAGTGGTGACGCTACAATAAGTTTAGACTTGGCTGAGCTAACAAATAACACCGCTACGTTTGCTCCTACGCAAGACCACTTTGTTATTCTTGACGACGGAGTACAAGCCAAGAAGCTTGGATCTTCAATCTTTGGTAGTGCGGCATACGAAGCATCATCTGCATTTGCTGCCACTTCACATAACCACTCTGGGGTATATGTTCCAGAGTATGAGGCGTTACAACCTACTGGAAGTGATAGAGAAATGAATGTATGGCGTAAAACTCACGCTGTATACTCTGACGATGGCGGTGCCTCAACTTATTTTATCATACAAACTGAAGTGCCTCAAGACAACGCTTCAATGGGTGGTTTTACTTTAGTGTACCAAGACGATTATAGTAGCTCTGGTGAAGGCGGTGAAATTAAAATCTACGGGTATTGGAATGCAGAGTCTAATGGTGGATTTACTGGTTTTAGATATGAGTGTTCAAATCCTTACCACACACCAACTATTGAAGTATGTAGAAACTCTGATTCTGGAAACACAGCATTCTTTATAAGCGGTGAGGGGGGCAGCTACACTCAACTCATTGCTAAAGACTTGTGGTTAGGTTATGCTGCAACGAGCGCAACCTCACAATGGGGTAACGGATGGGTTATTTCGCAAGCTTCAGATAAGACGGGATACACCAATTTTGACACCTTAAATCGTAATGATTTTGCTGCTATTACTACAGATGGCTCAACACCGTATTTAAATGGTGGTGTAGATGCTGCAGAGGTTAGAACCCTTATTGGCGCTCAAGTGGCTGGCAGTTATTTAACCGCCCACCCAAGTATTACAGAAGCAGCTGATGTAAACAATAGTGGCGGTACAGTAATACAAGATTTAACTTTTGATGATAATGGTCACGTTACAGCTACTGGCTCTGTAAACCTTGACAACATCTATACTTCAACGGACGGAACAGAGAATGACTACAGATTTGGGCTAAATCTTTCAAATTTTTCTGGAACTCGTTGGTATAAAGTAGCAACAGTTAATGTTGGTTCTGGGGGTCTTCGCATACGTGGTATGATGACAAACCATGTGGAGTCGTTTGGCTCTAACATGATAGACCTTGCAATACAAGGTCGTGAGGGAAATAACAATAATGAGATTGAAGTTACCGGGCATGTCCACGTATTACACCAAAACGCTGGTATCGCTATTTATTCTGGCGAAAAACCCGGTTCTTATACACATTGGGATGTATATGTTGTAGCAACACAATACACTCAGTGTCAGTTAGATTTAACCGGAATGGGCGGTAGCTTTGACACCTCTAAAAACTATGTTACAACAGAACCTACTGGAACTTCAGAACTTGAAACATATGAGCTAGCAGAAGGTAACTATGTAATCGGAGACAGTGCTGTAAAAAGAATATTTGATTCAGGCATAACCTTAGCAGGCGGTCTAAGCTATACGCCATCTACAAACACGTTAACGCAAACTGATAACAATACAACCTATAGCGCTGGTACAGGTTTAACACTAACAAACACTACGTTTAGTGTTACTTCTGGTACGTATGCATCTGCTTCACACAACCACAATGGTGTCTATTTATCTACAAGTGGGGGAGAGATATCTAAATCCACAAATACCACGGGTACGGGTGGGACCACATTTCTTACATTAACAAATGATGTTGGGGGTGATATCAGCCAGCAACAAACCTTTATTGATTTCAAGTTTACAGATACCAATGCAAACTGGACACCGCAGGTAAGAATTGGCGCTCAAGTTGGTAGGGATGCGGATGCAAGTGCTATATCAAAAGAAGGTGCAGGTGCTTTTGTAGTTTACACAGGTGATGGTACTGATGAAGTTGGCGGTGGTTCACTCACTGAAGCTTTACGAGTGAGTTATAATGGAAACGCTACGGTAGCCGGTAGTATTAGCGCAGATAACCTTGTTGATGCAACAACATCAGCATCGGGCTTCATGTCTTCTACCGACAAGACCAAATTAGATGGCGTTGCTACTGGAGCAGATGTCACCCCATCTTGGGTTCCATCAACTGACCCTAATTATCTAACTTCAGAAACATTTGGTTCTTCTGATGTTGTACTTTCTTTAAGTGGTACTGATGTAACTGCTGGAGAAAGTATTACGCTAGCTGGTGGATTAAGTTATAGCGGTACAACATTAACCTCAGCAAACGATAATACTACATATACTGCTGGCGCAGGTTTAACACTAACAGATACAACGTTTAGTGTAACGGCTAATACATATGCAACAGCAGCTCAAGGAACTAAGGCAGACAATGCTGCTCCGAAAGATTACGAATCAATTGCTAATTTAGGAAGTCCAGATGCAATTTCTGGGACTTGGGTTAATGCTGGTACAACTGATTGGGGAACACCACGTATAGGTAGTTCAACCGCTAAATATACTGATGGCACTGGATATATACAGTTTAATATTCCAGACGGAATGAAAACCGCTTATTTGTCGCAGCTAACATGGAGCAGTGGAGGTTACTTTTATATATACGGAATACAGAGTGATGGTGGAGCTGTTCTTCTAAGAGTAGTAAACTCTAAAAATTCAGTAGAAAACGCTAACGAGGGAAACCCAAATCAGCACGACGGTTCAACAACTGTTTTTGCGGGCACTGGACTTGACAATTATTCTGCTATAAGAATTCAGAATAAATCTGGTAGGCTTCATCTTACAGGTCTAGGCTTTACCTCATCAGCGGTTCAAGGATCTGAAGGTATGGGATTAGTTCACCCTAGTCAGCTATCAACAGCTCTTTCTTACAATTCTTTAATAAATTTACCAACACTAGGAACGGCAGCGGCAGCAGCAACTACAGATTTTGCAGCTGCATCACATACTCACTCAGCAGCTACTACTTCAGCAGCTGGATTTATGTCCACTACCGATAAGACCAAATTGGATGGGATTGAAACTTCAGCTGATGTAACTGATACCGCTAATGTAGTAGCAGCTCTAACTGCAGGCACGAATGTTCAAATATCTGATAATGGAACTATTAGTGCTACAGATACAGATACAGTATATACACACCCTACAACAGCTGGTAACAAGCACATTCCTACTGGTGGTTCTGCGGGTCAGTTCTTGAAATATTCATCTAGCGGTACAGCTGTTTGGGCTACACCTTCCTACACAACTAACACCGATACTCAGCTTTCGGATTCTTACGTCAGAGGGCTGTTTACTGGTGGGACAAATGTAAGTATTACCGCAGCAGGTGTTATATCCTCTACTGATACTACTTATAGTACCGCTGACTTTGATGCAGCAGGTAGCGCTGATGCTGTTCAATCAAATCTTGATACAGTAGCTGGGAATGTAGCTGGTATATCTAATCAGTCAAACACAGACGTAGATACAGGAACCGAGACAATTGCACAAGTATCTACAGGAACTTATACAGCAGCCTTCTTTGACTTCGTGATTAAGAATGGAACAAACGTAAGGGCTGGAACAGTATACTCTTGTCATGACGGAACAAACGTAGAATTCACAGAGACATCAACTGTTGACTTAGGTGATACATCTGATGTATCTTTAGCTGTAGATATATCCGGATCCAACATGAGGTTGAGAGCTACTACAACGTCAAACAACTGGAGTGTTAAATCATTAGTAAGAGCAATATAATATGGGAATACATAGAGGGCCAAATCCAGTTAAAGACGGTTTAGTATTCGGTTATGATACCGGATACGGAGTTGCTGATAATGTTACAGGCACTAGGTTTTATCCTGGAGAGAGTACAGACAATATATTAAGGTTATTTACTAGTGGAAACCAATCTTTATCTTATGGTAGTCATATCTACATAGTAACAGCGCAAGAAACAAACGTTTCAGATGTTACAGCTCC
>Ga0196899_1001803_pt1 | contig 10315 bp, 18 predicted proteins | sample VirMetDEL_Sep_01_FD_169095 | JGI IMG/M metagenome (GOLD analysis project Ga0196899, IMG submission 169095) | Aqueous microbial communities from the Delaware River and Bay under freshwater to marine salinity gradient to study organic matter... | ecosystem: Environmental > Aquatic > Marine >... | reverse complement strand
TAAAGTACAGAGTGATACTGCATCAAGCGCAGATGTTTGGGTTTCCGTAGTCGATACCATTAGTTCATAAGGAATAAATAATGCCGTATATTGGTCAACAAGTTCCGGGTTCTTATCAAGCTACTAAAGCTGTACAACGCTTTAATGGTGATGGTTCCGATACTACATTTACACTGACTACCACAGTATCTTCTGTGCAAGACGTACTGGTGTCAGTTGATGGTGTTGTGCAGGACACAGCCGCATACACTATTCCCGATGGCACTACACTTACATTCACCGCTGCCCCTTCTTCTGGTACAGGCAACATCTTCGTAAACTACCTTGCCCCGCAAGCTGGTACAATCACACCCCCCGCTGAGAACAAGGGTAACTTTAAAGCTGGTGGCCTATTCCGTACCAATGCACAATCCCTCACAGCAAATACAACCATCTTAGCTACAGAGAACGCCAACGTAACTGGTCCGTTTACTGTGGCTTCTGGTGTTACATTAACCGTTGAAAGCGGTGGGACATTGGTGACGCTATGAGTACATTAAAAGCAGATACCATACAAAGCACAGGCGGTGGTCCTGTCACGCTGACGAAGCAAAGTGCGGCAACTACACGTCACACTTACGACCAACCAGCATCAACGACAGTTGATTCACTAAATATATCAAGCGCAACTGATGTGTCTACTGGTTTGGTTCTTCACACTTTTAGCAATGCCTACAGCAGTGCCACACAGCGACAAGTTATGGTTAGTGCGTGGAACACTGACGATGGCGGTTCTGGTAGCGTAGCGGCGGCCACAAGAGGGTTAAATGCGTATCAAAATAATGCAAACAACGCCACGAATACGGTTAGAACACAAACAACATATGGCTCAACTGCTTCATCTGATGGTGCCGTAGCGGATGTTGATGGTCACTATGTAGCAATATTTGGAGACCTAGCATGAGTGAGATACTAGTAAACAAACTCACCGGCACAAGCACCGCTGGGTCTATCCTTGTAACAAGTGAAGGCGGTGCGGCGACTATGCAGTTGCAGCAGGGTTTAGAAAAAACTTGGGCATATTTTATTGCTACAATGACTAGCATTGGTGACAGTCTAAATATTAGTTCAATTAGTGATGAGGGAACTGGCGATAGCGGAATGAACCTTTCAAATTCTATGGCATCTTCAAACTATGTTGGACAAGGCACCGTTGAGACCACTCAATTTCAAAACACTGCTGGTAATGTTCGTATCGTTGGTTTTCATAGCAAAACAACAAGTAAAATGAATTACAGAAGCGATTATATAGTTAATGACCAATATGCAGGTGGTTATGAAGGCAGTATGTATCACAATGTTAGTTCGTCAGGAGACCTCGCATAATGGCACTAGGAAAAATCAAAGCAGATACCCTAGAACACAGTACCGCAGGTTCTCTGGATACATCTTATGTGGTGGATGGTAGCAGCAAGGCTTGGTATAACCTTAATGGTGCTGGTACAATAGCCCTACGAGACAGCCTAAATATAACATCTGCTTCAGATGATGGAGTTGGAATATATTCTGTTTCGTTTTCTAGCAATATGAGTGCCGCTAATTATGGAATTACTACAGCGTCAAGTTACTTGCTTACAAGTTTTGTTGGAAATACTTGCGCACCCACCAACACTTATTCAACCAGTGGATTTGGAATAGAAAACTTGAACACTACCCACGGTTCATATCTTGATTATGAGTATGTTTTTGCTGACATTAAAGGAGACCTTGCCTAATGAACACACCATCATTTCAAGGCACACACCTATTCGACAGACTATGCTGGGCAAAGGAAAACCTAGACGGTGTGCAGTCAGACTACCGTGTGGTCTATGAGGACAGCGTTGATGAGTGCGCTAAGATACTTGTGCCTGACCCGAATTGGATGGCTTGTGCGCTACAGGGCGGCATCTTACCGCCAGTGCAAGTATATTGGGAACTAGCTAAAGATGAAGCAAAGCCTGACTTTGTAAAGCATACCAGAGGACACTTGCTACACAACACAAAGCCTGTAGAGGCTATGACAGAAGAGCAAGCTATAGAATACCTAATTATGAAAGATTGCCCACAACATGTGTGGCGCAATTGGGATGAAGGCAACAAACCTAAAATGGTTATATGCCGTAAAGAACAGCTTCCGGGTACACGTGAGTGGCGCAACGCTTGGAAGATTACTGAAGAACTTAGCGTCACCGATTTAGCAGCCTAAGAGGAGAAACCTAATGGCACAAACATACATCGTAGATAAGGACGGGAATCAGATTGATGCTTCAACTGCAACTGTCCCTGCTGACCGTCACTTCCGTGGTGCATGGTCATTGAATGGCTCAGTCATCTCAGAAGACATGACAGCAGCCAAAGCAATCTTCAAGGACAAAATCCGTGAGGTTCGCGCACCACTGCTTGATGCAGAGGACGTAGTATACATGAAGGCACTAGAAGCTGATGACGCAGATGCAAAAGCAGCATCAGTAGCAACTAAAGCTGCCCTGCGTGATGCACCAGCCGCTTCTGCTATTGACAGTGCTTCAGACATTGCAGCATTGAAGGCAGCTTGGGATACAAGCGTACTTGGCGATAGCCCATACGCATAAGCGTAGGGGTCATCCCTGTTTGGAGATATGTAGATGGCGTTGACTAAAATTAGAGATGCGGGATTGCCAGCGGGTAGTGTGTTGCAAGTAGTAAATGCTACACTAACATCTGCTGCTTCCACAACATCAAACACCTTTCAAAACACGTCTTTGACAGCTTCTATAACACCCTCAAGCACATCAAGTAAGATTTTAATAATAGCAAGTGCATCTATGTACACAAGTAACAGTGCCACTCAGGGGGCGGCGACAGTTTTTAGGGGGAATGCTTCTGGAACAAATCTAGGCCACAGTGTATATGGTTTTGGTGCGGCACAAAGTGGTGCTGGTACAGTAAAGAATAACGTGGCTGTAAATTACTTAGATTCGCCAGCCACAGCATCATCTCAAACATATACTGTTTGTATCGCTTCAACTGATAATAGTAATACCATACATATTAATGTAAATGGTGAAACATCTACACTAACACTTATGGAGATAGCACAATGAAGCACGAAGCTATCTACAAATTAAATCCATCAGTAGTAACCATTATTGGCGACACAGCCTATGATGCTGACGGTAACGTGGTTGAATACGATAACGATGCGGCTGTGGCTGAGGGTAATTTGATTGCACTGCGTAGTGAACGTGACCGATTGATTGCAGCAACAGATTGGTGGGCATCATCAGACCTAACCATGACATCTGCCCAGACAACATACCGCCAAGCATTGCGTGACATCACAGACAGTGCCACATCACTAGATGATGTAGTCTGGCCTACGAAACCATAAGGAAGAACAATGCCATACATAGGTAAATCCCCATCAGTAGGAGTTCGCAATCGCTTTATATATCAAGCGACAGCAGGACAGACTAGCTTCTCTGGCAGTGACCAAGATGCAAAGGTACTGACCTATCAGGATAGCCTGTACATGGACGTGTACCAGAATGGTGTCCTACTCAAACCCGGCACAGACTACACAGCCACGACAGGTACAACAATGGTACTGGTCACAGGTGCATCACTCAATGACGTAGTTGAGATGGTTATCTATGACACATTCTCTGTAGCAAACTCGTACACTAAGGCAGAGGCTGACACACGCTATCCATTCAAGGGCAACAACAGCATCATCCGTTTGAATGGGCAGACCATCACAGCAGACATTACGATTGACAGCGATGAGAATGGCGTATCAGGTGGGCCTATTACACAGGACAATGCCACTGTTACTGTTAATGGATATTGGAGTATCGTATGACCAGCGTATTGAATGTAGATAGCATTGCGGCAAAGGACGGTACGTCACCTGTTGAGTTGACTAAGCAGAGTGCGGCGAAGATGTGGGTGAATTTTGATGGCACTGCTTCCGGTGCTGCATCTAGGGATTCATTCAACGTCAGCGGGATGACAGACGATGCTACAGGAAAATACACGTCCTCATACACCAATTCAATGTCAAATAACACTTACGCTTTTACCACCGCAACTGTTGATACTTCAACTACCAATAGGGGTGGAAACACTTTGAACTTAAGAGACGGTAACTCTCCAGAAACAAGTAATATAAAACTTGAAGGAAGGTTTGGTGCAAACCCAAATAACAATGGTGGTCTTATGGACCAAGACTTTATGTTTGTTACTGTTATGGGAGACCTTGCATAATGGCTAGTATTCTTAAAGTAGATACCCTGACAGGTGTAACCACCGCTGGCTCTATTAGCGTTACTGGCGAGGGCAACTCAACCACGACTAATCTTCAGCAGGGGTTGGCGAAGGCGTGGGTAAGTCTTAATGGAACTGGAACTATTGCGGTTCGGGGCAGCAATAACGTCACCAGTTTGTCAGACGGTGGTACTGGTGATGTAACGATAAATTTCACAAATGCTATGTCCGATGCAAACTATGCTTCTGTAGGGAACTGCGACACGAATAGTTCATATTCTGTTCAGTTTGTTTCTATGTTTAATAACCCTACTGGCAACACAGATGCCGCACCAACAACGACAGCGTTTCGTTTAGGCACCCGTGAATCTGGGGGTTCTGGTAGAGATGAGGACTATGTAATTGTTGCAACACACGGAGACCTCGCATAATGGCAAGCGAACTTAGAGTTAACACCTTGAAGGATGCCGCTGGGAACAACAGCATTGCTACTAGCTTTGTGGCGGGTGGTAGTGCGAAGGCTCACGCTAACTATAAACAAACCAGTGGCTCTGAGTCTGTCGTAGGTTCGTTTAATGTTTCGTCTGTCACAGATGTGTCAGGTGGAAAATTTACTGTCAATTTCACATCAGCAATGTCTAACACAAATTACGCAATCGCTACCTATGCTAGAAGAGATAATGATACCGATTCTTCAGCACACGCAATTACCTCAAACAGCACTGACACAAAAACAGCTTCTGCTTGCAAATTTAAAACTATGTATCAGGACAATGGCGGCAATATGGGTTTAGCTGACAGTCCTGAGTCTGGAACGCATTTCATGGGAGACCTCGCATGAGTAAAGCAGCAGAACTAGCCGCACTGATTGGTTCGCAGACGGCTTTATCAAACAGGAACCTGATTATCAATGGTGCTATGCAGGTGGCGCAACGTGGTACGTCAGGCATAAACTCTGCGGCTGGCGGTGGGATTTGCACTGACAGGCATAAAGGTTTTTCCAATGGCGGCGGCGTTTTCTCAATGGAACAATCTAGTACAGTACCAAACAATGAGTTTGCCTACTCATCAAAGCTAACTGTGACAACAGCCGACAGTTCAATCGCTTCTGCTGACTACTATTCATTTCAGCAAACCATTGAAGGTTACAATATTATACAAACTGGCTATGGGACATCTGATGCCAAAAGGCTGACCCTATCATTCTGGGTTCGTTCAAGTGTAACTGGTAAGTATAGTGTAACTTGTTTTAACAATGGTGGTACAGAAGGCTACTTAAATACATTTAATATTAGTTCTGCTGATACTTGGCAAAAAGTAGAGTTATCTTGGGTAGGCAGAACAAGCGGCACTTGGTTAAAAACGAACGGTGCTGGGATGATTATTAGGTTTGATTTAGGTGGCGGTTCAAGTGGTCACGGTACAGCAGACCAGTGGACAACAACAAGTGGTTACGGAAATACTAGAACTGCTGACTCAGTAGATTGGATTGCCACTAACGGCGCAACTTTTTATATGACAGGCGTACAGCTAGAAATAGGCGAACAGGCCACGCCGTTTGAACACAGCAGCTATGGCGATGAGTTGGCTAGGTGTCAGAGGTATTATCAAATTATTCCAAGTGCTGGTTCGTATGCGTTTCCACTTGTGCGGCATCAATCAGGCACTAATCTTAACAGCGGAAGTGTATATTATCCTGTAACAATGAGGGCAAATGCAACACTAACTTTGGATAGTTCTGGTAGTTGGATACATAAGCCCAATATCCGAAACGACTCAGGTTCAGCTTCATTAGTTTCTTCTTCACCTAGTTTGTTTACTCTTCTTGCTACGCCTTCAACAAACGATACCGCTAATTATTTGGCTTACTCAAATAATAATGTAGAAGCAGATGCGGAGTTATAGATGATTATTATTAACGCACAATACTATAATGATTTAGCGGGTAATCAAGTAGGCATCAAAGCCACCATTGATGGCACTGAGATGTTCGTTCCCCTAGACCCAGCTAACCGCCACTACGCAGAAATCTTGCGTCAGGTAGCTGCTGGCGAACTAACCATTGCAGATGCTGACTGATGGACTTAGTGCATATCATAGACACCCTAATCGGTATAGTAGTCATGGGCGGTGCTTGGTATCTTAGTGGTATGACTAAAGAGATGAAGCGCATGGACATACTAATGAATAGAACACGTGAAGAGTATGTTACACGTCAGGAAGTACGTGAGGACATGAGCCGTGTTATGGAAGCATTACATCGTGTAGAAGACAAGTTAGATAGGGCATTAAATAAATGATGCAGTTTAAAGCGTTTAAACCACAAGCCATGAATAAGATTGCTCAAGCTATGGGCTATCAGGGTGATATGGGACAGTTTCAACAGTTCATTGAACAAGACCCTGCACGACAGCAGCAGATGAATATGTATACTAATGCTGCACAGAAGATGGCACAGGGTGGTATGGTACAGAAGTTTGCACCGGGGGGTTTAACAGTAGGTGCTGCTGTTATGCCTAAGTTTTATAATCCACAAACAGGACAAACATATCTAAATCAACAGGCTGCGCCTAATCCTTCTGTGTTACAGCCTTATAATTTACAAACTGGACCCGGTGCGGGGGGTAACATGACTGCTATACAGCTACAACAAGCTGCTGCAGGACAGACTGGCACATCTCCAAAACAAACACCTGCTTCAGCAACAGGAACAACAAACCCAAGCATAGGCGACACAACTGTACAACGTATGTATGACCCTGCTGTACCTGTAGGTGGTGTAACAATTGCTGCTCCTACCGCTACAGATGCCAGCCAAGAGGTTACACAGGGTACTGGCACACTTACAGGGCAGGTTGCTGTCCCTACAGCACAGGCTATAACGGCTCAAGCGACTGGCCCTACAGCTAGTGCAGCTAATATAATGCAAGCCACTCAGGCGGCTCCTGCAGTGGATGCAGCTATGACTGCTACACAGGCTGCTCAAACTAATCCAGCAGACCCTCGTGCGCAGGTAACTGCAGCACAGCAGACTGCCTCATCCGTAGGTAATCTACAGGCAGCACAGGGTAATGCTACTCTTATAAACAATCCAGTACAACGACAGATACAGCAGGGTGAATTAATCTCTGGTGTAGCTGATGCTGCTACTGCTTCTGCCTTTACTGCACAAGTTCAGGCTGCACAGGCTACCCCTACACAACAGGCTAGTGTAGCAGGACAGTTAGATGGTCTAATGCAGCAGTTTGTTGGTGGTAACACACCAGCGTGGGCTGCGGGTGCTATTCGTACTGCTAACGCAACAATGGCTGCACGTGGTTTAGGTGCATCATCTCTTGCAGGTCAGGCTATTGTACAAGCTGCTATGGAATCAGCTTTACCTATTGCACAGGCTGATGCCTCTATACAGGCACAGTTTGAGACACAGAACCTATCTAATCGTCAACAACGTGCTATGCTTGCCGCACAGCAACGTGCAACTTTCATGGGTCAGGAGTTTGACCAAGCGTTTCAGTCACGTGTACAGAACTCTGCGCGTATTGGTGATATAGCTAATATGAACTTTACTGCTGAACAGCAGGTACAGCTAGAAAACTCTCGTGCTGTTAATACTATGAACCTAAACAACCTGTCTAACTCACAGGCAATGGTTATGGCTGAAGCATCTGCATTGGCGCAAATGGATTCAGCTAATCTAAATAACAGGCAGCAGTCTGCAGTACAGAATGCACAAAACTTCTTGCAGACTGATATGGCTAATTTATCTAATCAGCAACAGACTGAGTTGTTTAAGGCACAACAGCGTACACAGTCACTGTTTACAGATCAAGCTGCTACTAATGCTGCTGCACAGTTTAATGCTTCTAGTCAAAACCAAGTAGATCAGTTCTTCCAAAACTTAGGACAACAAGCTAATCAGTTTAATGCTACACAACAAAATGCACAGGCACAGTTTAATGCTGGTCAGGCCAATACAGTAGAACGATTTAACGCTGAGATGAATAATCAGCGTGACCAGTTTAATGCTCAAAACCAGATGGTTATTGCACAGTCTAATGCACAGTGGCGTAGGCAGATAGCTACAGCAGATACCGCTGCAGTTAATCGTGCTAATGAACTTAATGCTAATGCTATTCTCGATATTAGTAAAACTGCATATAATAATCTTTGGAGTTACTATGCCGACACTATGGAGTGGGCTTGGGAATCTTCAGATAATGAATTAGATAGACAGGTTCAATTAGCAGTTGCCAAACTACAAGCAGATAGCAATGCCGATTTAGAAAATATTAAAAAAGACTACGAATCCAGTAAGGCTGTTGGTGGATTTGTAACGGACGTACTTAAACTTGGTATTAATACTGGCTGGTCATTCGGAGGTATATTTTAATAATGGACACAAATTTAATTAAAAATGCTATTAGAAATACTAAAGTAAGTATAGCTAGAGAACAACAAACTGAGCCTCAACCCGTTAACAATACTATGGGCTTGCTTTCTCGTACTAAAAATGCTACAATAACAAAAGAACCTCAAGAACATGAGTCTATTCGTCTAGCTAAAATGATTAAAGGTAAATTTAATAATGCTTGAACGTGACGAAAATCCTATTGTAGATGCGCCTATTCCCGGACAGTCTTTGACTGCTCCTTTAGGGGATAGACCTTGGCAACAACCTGCTCGTTTTTCAAAAGCAGATGAAACTCTAGCTTTTTATATTGAACGAATTACAACGCCACGTGCTGCTAACCAGATGTTTGACATCTTGGAAATGGGTGTTCCTATTGCTACTCTTGTTGACACTATGCAATTAGGTGGTGTTATGGAAGGTCTACATAGCGTAGATGTTGGGGTAATTATTTCACCTGCTCTTGCTGAAGCAATTGAAGGTATGGCAAAAGCTGCAGAAGTAAAGTACTCTGTAACAGGTACTGATCCTAATGATAAAAAACCGGATGATACACAGATTTCACTTGCGTTAAGTTCTCTTGCAGAAGAAAAAGTAGAGGCATCTGGAATTATGGAAGAATTACAAGATGAGCAGCCTATGCAAACTGCAGAACCTAAAGGTTTAATGGCAAGGAGAAATTCAAATGGCATTTAATTTTCAAGGATTTGCAACGGGTGTAGCAGAACGTGGTTCTGGAATAATTCAAGAAGAATATAAAAAAGCGGAAGATTTAGTAGATAACTCTATTAAAATGTGGACTGAGATGGGTCTGCCCGTATACCGTGCTAGAAAAAAACAACGAAAAGAGTTAGAGACAGTTGCTGATTTCCTTAAAGGGAAGGGTTTCTCTAATGATCAGATATATACAGCTATGCGTCAGGGTCAGCATAAAAGCGTAGTTGACTACGTAAAAAAATATGAAATTAATACTAAGAAAAAGTTTGCTGCTCCTATGGCTGCTGACGTAATTACTTTTGCTGGTGATTATAAAGATACTGGCATGACTATGGATCAAATTCTTGATGGCGTTATGGGTAAAGTAAATTCTGGTATGGGGATGGCGGATGCTATTGCTGATACTACAGGAAAAGATATGTTTGGTCTTACTGGAAAAATTATGCAACGAAGAGCCGGAGCAATACAATCTACTTTTGGTATTAATCCCGAAGAAATGATGGGATTAGCATCTGGTGACTTTGAGTACGGTGAAAAATTAGGCGGTACTATTACTTTGCCGGGTACTGGTACAACTAAGCTAACAGGTCAAGCCGGTAGATATGGGCGTTTCTTTAGATTGTTCGGTAATGAATTAGGGTTTAAAGCAGATTATGACTCTGTTAATAACAGACCTGTTTATCCTGATGAAGCAGCAGATAAAGCAGGTCAGGCCATGATGTTGGCTACAAGGGGTAATGTTATTGTTGCTAAACTTATGCAAGAAGACCCTTCACTTACCATTGAAGAAGCGGAACAAAAGGCAGCGCAACAAATCTTAAAAGAATTGCGCACACCGAACGCTGGCACAGATGATGGCACAGATGATGGCACAGATGATGGCACAGAAAACTTACCGGGTACGAGAACAGATAAAACTTTATC
>Ga0196899_1001797_pt1 | contig 10350 bp, 19 predicted proteins | sample VirMetDEL_Sep_01_FD_169095 | JGI IMG/M metagenome (GOLD analysis project Ga0196899, IMG submission 169095) | Aqueous microbial communities from the Delaware River and Bay under freshwater to marine salinity gradient to study organic matter... | ecosystem: Environmental > Aquatic > Marine >... | reverse complement strand
CTGCTAGGGTAACTGTACCCGTACCGCTGGCGTTGCCCTGAATTGCTACTTTAGACATTACGCGCCTCCAGCTTCTGCCAGCCGTGCCGCTTGTTCAGCTTCCATGCGAGCCTGACGTTCTGCCGCAGATTCCACGTTAGCCGCCATAACGATGTCGTTCTTAGAGCCAGTGATTGATTCACCAGCGGCTAGTTTGCGTTGGACTTCAGCCGCTACGATTTCTTCGATAGCAAGGCGGCAACGCTCGTGTACTGCGTTGTCAATCCAGTCTTGAGCTGACATGGCGACGACATGAAGTGCTTTGTCTTCGGCATCGCTGAGAGTAATTGTGTAAGTTGTCATAATTTTTCCTTTGAGTTAGCCGATTAAGAAGCCTGAAAACCTTGGGTTGCCACCATCACCAAGAGCGTATAAAGTACCAGTTGTGACTGTTAGTTTTACAGTATCATTTGCTGAAAGATAGACTGCCGTAGAAAAACAAGCGTTTCTATAATCGGTTGCCCCGTTAGAATACATCCATTGCGTAATAGTTGCGTTAATCTTAAAAGCAATCGTCAATGAACTACCAGTATTCATACTAAGACCAACATGATTGAACTGATACATACCTGCAACTGGAGCAGTAAATACCCCAGTTGACGAGTTATAATGACCGCCTATATTTGTAATAACGGAATTAAACACTATATCATTTACAGCAAAAACATTTCCTGTATTGCAGGTTGCTAAAAAAGCTGGCTGATACGGCATCGTGACCCGACCTGCGGAGTCGATGCTCATGCGTTCGGTGCCAGCAGTACCAGCGTCATTCAGTGTCCCAAAAGCAAGACCGCCGTTGTCGTAAAATATACGAAAGTTTCTACCATCTACTGCACGAGTAGTGTCTTGAAGGACAAATTCAGCAGTACCAGCTTGAGATACAGTAAGTTTACGTATAGGAGAACTCGTGCCAATTCCTACGTTGCCATCAGAAGTCTCAGTAATGACTGTTGAGGTAATCCCTGTCGTTCCATTTAAAACTATACTCATATCTACCCCTTAGATTACAACGTAGCGGCTACCTGTCGGAACAGTGACAGTGACGCCTGAGTTAATTGTGACAGGCCCGGTGGACATCGCGTTCTTGTTTGCCGGGATGGTGTAGTTGGTGGTTACGGTTTGGTCGTTCTCAACGAACACAGCGTCTCCACCGCCGCCGGTTGCGCCTCCGCCCAGTTGGCCCCATGCCGATCCGTCATACCCCTCAAATTTAGCATCATCCGAATTAAATCGGATCTGACCAGAAGCAGGGGTAGGACGTTCAGCCGTGGTGCCAGAAGAAATCTTTACGGCCCCCGTTGAGCTAAAAGTCGAATCCGACGTAGCCGTCAGAACAGTGACCGTAGCTGCAGCAGCCGAAGACCCGCCAATCGTCGTGCCATCAATCGTTCCACCATCAATATTGGCCGTAGTGGCAGTCAAAGACGATGTAGTGACCGCAGCCGGGGTGGTTCCGCCAATAACAGTGCCATCAATCGTCCCACCATCAATATTGGCGCTGGCTATATTAAGCGCCGTAAAGTTGGATATGGCATTGACAACATTCGTTCCATCACAGTACAAAACCGCAATGTCACCATTAGGAACAGTGATCCCGGTTCCTGCTGAAGTCTTAAGTGTTACAGCAAACCCGCCAGAAGTGGCGTTTTTAACAAAATACAGTTTAGATACCGAAGGGCATACCACATTACGAGCTGCCGTAAGGGTGCCGCCAATGTTCAAAAACATCTGCCGCGCTTCATCTGACGCAGCATTATTAGACGTTAGCGTGTAATTTGCCGAATCATCATGGGTAACCGCAGCAGTGCCAGCTACCGACGCATCAAGCAGCTTGGTAATACCCTCATTGACGCGATCACCCCACGTACCCGACAAAGTGCCGGTTACTGGAAGTTCTAGCCTGAGGCTACTGGTATAAGCCATTTTTACCCCCTAAAAATGGGCATCCGCCCTGCATATGGTACAACAGACTCATACAATAGTCCACACACTTCCACTAGGCACCGTTACCGTAACCCCACTATCCAAGGTCACCGGCCCGCCGCTAATAGCGTTATGCCCAGTATTGATTGTTGAAGATTCAGTCACCGTGGCCTTGTTCTCAATATAGCCCATGCCACCTACAACCGAACGCCCTGCCGGGTAAGTGACAAAAACGTCCTTACTGCCCGACCCAAAATTGACCGCCGACCCCGAATTGCTAGAGTCTAAAACGGTATCCCTAGACAACGTAGTACCAGAGGCGGTGTACGTGCCAATGCCCACTTCCCAATCCCCGGCAACCGGGTCAACAATGGTGTAATAGGTAACATTTCCATCACCGATGGCCGAAAACGACTGATAGCCGGACGAAGCTCCAGCCAATGTAACCGTGCCCGTCCCCGTGGTAGCAGTGGTTTCCTTTACCCGATCAGCTAATACGAAAGCCATTTTGTATCCTTATGACCAGCCCGGGGTCTGACTATCGTCAATCTGTACCCAGCCAGAAGACTGCGTATCATCAATCTGCACCCAATTTGGCGATTGATTATCATCAATCTGCGCCCAAATTAGTATCGTCCCAAGATTCACAGTCAATTGAACACCAGTGACGTTGCTGTTGACCGTCTTTATGACACTAAAAGTAGACGAAGCGTCCGCTTCTTCCGACCTAGCAGCATTTATGGTGGCTGCTACAGTCTGCGTTGTTGAAGCATCCGCACTTTCATCTTGATTCGCAACAGCCAAAAATCCACCAGTAAAGGCATCAGAACCCGTAGCGCTTTCTGATACCAAACCAACAAAAGCAGCAGTACAGGCAAATGTGGCGTCTGACGCCACACTCTCGTTCAGACTCCCAATAAAGGTAGCTACCGCAGATATGACATCCTGAGCCGTAACCGATTCAGACAGCGCCACAATAAAGTCCGCCGTGGCCGTCGGTATGTCATCCCCAGAAACAGACTCAGCAGCCTCGGCACTAAACACCACCGAAACTGTCTGAGCATCGCTGCCTGTAGACGCTTCTGCCAATGCAGCAACAAAATTAACGGAAGCAGCTTCAGAAGAAGAGGCCGATGCAGAATCAGCAAAAGCCGATACAAAATCTGCTTGAGCAGAAAAAGTGGCCGTGCCAGAAACAAGCTCTGACAAAGCAGCAACAAAATCTGCCGTGGCGGCTAAGCTATCCGAACCTGTCGCAGTCTCAGACAAGGCAGCAACAAAATCTGCCTGCACCGCCTGAGTCACTGAGGCGCTTACTGTTTCAGAAATGGATGGCGCAAAAATAGCCGACACAGCCTGAGCCGCCGTAGCGGACACAGACTCTGAGATGTCAGCAGTAAACGTATTCCCCGCTAAAGAGGAGAATGGCGCTGCTGAAAACGGGGCTATTCCTAACACCAAACCCTCCTTTTAGCTTAAGAAACGGCGATCAGTTCACTCTCTGGAAACCAGCGTTGTTGAGTGTTGCCGTTAGCATCCGTCCATTCAATCAGGCAGAAGATGGTTCCATCCTCTTCCATGCGGAAACCCAGCACAGGTCCAACCGGCATCACGCCGTTATATTGGACCGTTTGGCCTCTGGTAAATTGAGCTGCCATAAATTACCCCTTATGCCGCATCAAGCGAGAAGGTGTAGGTGACGCTCAACGTATCGCCGTTTGCAACCGTCTTGCTGCCGCCCGTAAAGTCACCCGCTGAAAACAAAACACCCGAGGTGCCCGTAGCTGCACTAGCCAAAAACGCCCCACGAATGGTCGCACTGCCAGTCATGGTAAATGACGACGGCGAGGCAGAGTTGGTGATAACCGAAGGATCAGCAGTGGTAGCCGAACCAAACGTCACCGCTGGACGGTTGCCAGAATACGAGGACTCCTCTGCCCAACCTGCATGAGAAGCCAAGGTGTCACCTGCAGCATAAGCAGAAAAACCGGCGTTATCCACGAGACCCAAGTACCATGCAGCGGTATAGCTTGAACCGCTGAAATACTTGTCGTTCATGTCCTTTAGGCCAACATTGACTACGAGGTTATGGAACGAATCTTCCCACTTCAAATTGCCTTCAGCATCGTGGCATTTGACGGTGAAAACACCGCCTGCGCCCATCCGCTCCGCAGCTTGAGTATTACGAATCAAACCCGCATCAGTGGTATCGGCGGCTTTGTTATGCTCTGAGTACATATTGAACTCCTGTTAAGAAATCCGCACGATGGCGAAATTGGCATCAGCAGTCGGGAAATTGACCGCGAACGTGTCGTTTGAAGTAGCCTTATCGGCCCCAAAATCTAAAACAGCAACGGCACGATTGGCTTTGCTGCTGTTGTAGATAAGTGCGCCACGGGCAGTAATCGTACTCCCGGGCCATGTCGTGTTGCTGAACGAGATATAAGCAGTGCCAATACCCGAAGAATTATTAGCTGAAGTCGGAACCACAGAAACAGACAAGGTGTTTCCGCCAGCCGTGTACCCCGTGCCGCTCACTTCATTGGTAGCGCTATACGCGGTTACAGTTTGGTCCAATGTGGCAGAAGAGGTGTACAAGGCAATTTTGAACGTGTCACTGGTGAAGTTGTGAACTGCGTTCATCAACTCGACCTTAAAACTTGTAGCGACTGATTGAGTTAGGGCCATCTTTTACCTCAATTCACAGGTACTTTTGGTTGGCCTGAACGGTAAGCATCCTGCTTCTCCAAGCCATCACCAAGACGTTTAGCCATCTGCAATGCTTCGCTAAACTTGCCGTTATACAAATTCAACAAGTCTGCTTCGCCCTTCATAAAGGTATATGCCTCTACTAAGGAGCCATAAAGCAGAACTGGATCAAAATTATCGCCTAACCAAGACTGACCAGAAGCAGCAGTTGTGATCGACTCGGGGTAGTAGAAATAATGCAGCTCAACCGAATAGTTGGCATCAGGCGTAGGCCCTAAGATAAAGGACAGCTCCTTTTCATCCCCAAACTGAGGACCAAACAAAGCATAATATTTTGGGGTGCCGGTGGACGACGGATTGGGATACACCTGACGAATGAAGTTTACGTCCTTGTCCAGCAAAAACTCAAAGGACCCCGAACCGGTGTCCAAGGACATTGAATACACCGACAAAAAGTCCGTCGGGCATCCAAGATACCGATTGCTTGCAGTAGTAGTGCCCGTCACATTTTTGCGCAACGACGGGAACTGGACCATGTTGAAAATACGCTGTTCAGCCTGTTCTACAAAAGTAGCAAGCTGCGTGGACGTAAACGTATTTTCCGTATAGTCCTGAATAGCTGTAGTGAGTTCAGAGTAATTCAAAGCACTTCACCCCGTTGTGACCGTGACGGTCCCTAGCATTATCGCCGACACCAGCGGTTTATTCAAGGGGACAGGTTGCATGCCAATGCTCAAGAAAGCTGAATCAGCAGGAGCCCCCACATATACGTCCAAGACGGTGGGCTGGTCTGGTCTTGGATCACGTAGCGCTATAGCATCGCTAATATTACGCTTTGGCTCAAGCTGAGGGTGTTTTGGCTCGTAGCACTCTGGACAGGTCTTAAAACCGGTCCATTCCTTTTTTAAATCAAGGAATCTGTACTGAAGGCCACACCTGTCGCATACTGCAAGGGCGTTTTTGCCAAGCGCAAAGCCGCTGCCCATGCTTTACCCTACACTTATCTCAGGCGTCAAATAGACACTAGCCGTATCCCTATCTTCCATAGCCGCCCTAGCAAACTCCTCCTCATATAGCTGTTTTAGCACAACTATGCGGTCTGGAGCCTTTTTCAGGGCAATATGGTAAGCAAGCCCTGCAACTAAACAGGGCATGAAACGAAATACTACATCCGCTGTATTAGTGAATGCTCCAACATCCTCAATACGCCGCACTGCGTAATACTGAAAAGTGTAGGTGCTGGAAGCATCGGGGGCAGGATATACAAATAAAACCGGCGTCGTAGTGCGCTGCAGGAAGTACTGAGCGGGACGAGCCTGCGTATTTTTGTCAGGTAAATGTAAGTATTCGTTTTGGCTTATGCGGTCAAGAGTAATATCCTGTTGGGTAGAGCCTGAGCCTGTTCTTACAACAGCGGACAAGATATTAACGGTATCCTGCGGCAAGTTATAGCTGTTTGTGCCCGCAACCAAGGTAACCGAGCGCTGCTCAATAGTCCACAGATTCAGACCCCTATTGGCCCATTCCATCAACATAATACTCAGGGAACGACGAGCTGTGCGCATATCGTAGCCCGTACGGGTCTCTAAGCCACACCGCTCATATGCCTCTTCAATGATATCGTCAAAGTCTAAATTAAACGTAGCCGTCCCTGAAGTAGCCATCTACGTTCTCCGTTTCTTAGTAGGCACTTTCACCTGCTTAATCATTTTGCCAATGTCAGGATCGCGGCGAGAAGGCATCACAGCTCGACCAATGCGATTGACCGAGCCGCCCTTGCTTTTCCCAATAAACTCCTTGGCTACGCTTTGCGGCACCCCGACTTTTTTAGCAAAAGCCCTGTTATGCGCCGCAGCCATCATGAGCTTTTGTTGGGCTTTACTCTTCGCTGGCATCTTTCTTCCTAATTTTGCCAACTAAACCCTGCACCGTATCACTTTCCCAAATACGGATACCAAGCCAAACAATAGTAAAAACACCAGCGATAGAAGGGATGACCTCCATCACTGTGCCAACTGCGGTAGCCGCAGCGGCGGCGTCAGCTATGCTTTTTACGTCGCTACTCATATCAGCAGTTCCATGCTCTAAGGCTCTTGTTTATACGGCTGTTCGGGTCTTTCGCTGTCTTGGCTGAAGTAAGCTTCTTCTTCATGCCTTCCATGCGAGAGCAGAAAGACTTTCGCCTCGCGGCGTCCTTCTTCGTCTTTGGCTTTGGCGCGGGCGGCTTTAGCGTCCCACCGGTCTGAGCTTTGTAAGAGGCGCGGCCTTTGGCGTTCAGACCGCCCTTCGGGTTTTTGCCCTCTTTGCGTGTCCATGCCGCAGACCCCATTACATCACCCGAAACTTCTGAGGACGGGCCATTCCACAGCCTTTAGTGACCATGCCGCCTTTTTTCATGCCAATGGCCTTGCGATACCCTTTATCAGAGTCTTCCAAGAACTTCTTGTCCCTGCGATCTTCTTCCATCTGCTTGATGCGACGACGGGTTTCAGGCGTATAAACCTGCTCTCCACCGGGCTTAGCATCAGGATTGCGGGGTCGATAAGGCTTCATTAACTTAGCCATTTTTTTCTTGTCCATATCAATCCTTTAAGCGTAGAAGAATGTTGCCGCCGTGACATTGGACAGGGTAGCATAGGCATCGGTAGCGCACCGCAGGCCGTCCTCAGGCAGGCGAATATACATCGTGTCTACGGCAGCTGGAGTGTCAATGGTGCAAACAGTGGTTCCGCCGGAACCCCCATCCTTAATCACCACCGAGCCCGCAGTAGCAGTAGAGACGATATAAATGCCTTTAACACGGGCAGGACCGCCAAAAATGGCCCCGCCAGCACCATTTAAACGGGTGCTTTTTACATCGCTCATATATCCCATAATTTGCTCCTTGAGTTAAAAACCCTTACGGGAGACAAATTACCAGACTGCGTTGGCGACAGGGATGTAGTACGTGGTGCCGTCTTGACCGACGATGGCGATGTAGTTATCAGCCGAGAAGTTACCAGCCGTGGCAGCAGCCGTAGGCGTAGCGGTCGTCAAGGTACCAGAAGCGCCCAAATCAACAGCGCCTTGAAAGCCGTTGTTTGAGATGACTGGGCCGGTAAAAGTGGTATTAGCCATTTTTAATCCTCACATGCGAGTTAAAACGTAGGTATTACTGTCTGCATGTCGTCAGCCGGGACTGTCAGTAATACCGGGGAACCCCGGACTTGCTACCGTAATATACACCAATTAAACTACAAGTCAACCCTTTTTTGGTAGACCATGGAATACAAAATACGTTCCGTAGATATCTCAAAGATATATTGGAGGAACATCCTATGCGGCTTACAGCTGCAATCCCTACCCTATGACGAGATCTATCCTCCGCTTGAAGGGTGGTGGTTTGTGGCTTTTGAACGAAAAGCAGGGGCAGTCGGCTTTGCTGGAATGGTGCCGTCTGCTCGTTGGACAGATTGCGTCTACTTCTGTCGAGCAGGCGTGGTGCCTGAACACCGAGGCCAAGGGCTGCAGAAACGATTGATACGCGCCCGATTGAATCAAGCCAGAAAACTAGGCATGAACTGGGCGGTGACAGAAACGTATGAAAATCCAGCTAGTTCCAATAGTTTGATAACATGCGGCTTTAAGTTATATGAACCATCCGACCCTTGGGCAGGCGATTCTTGTTTGTACTGGAGATGTAAAGTAAATCGTGCCGTATAAAGACCCAAAGAAACGAAAAGAAGTTTCAAAAAAAGCCTCCGCTAAACACTACCAAAACAACAAAAAAGCGCTAGCAGCCAAGCAGCGGCAGCAAAGACGTACGTTTAGTAAGCGCTGGGCAGAATACAAAGCCAGCGTCAAATGCGCTAGTTGCGGGTTCTCTCACCCAGCAGCCATAGATTTCCACCACCCGCCGGGTACCAAAGAACACCACATCCACACGCTGGTACGTCGTCGAGCAGAAGAATTACTATTTGCCGAGATAGCCAAGTGCGTACCGTTATGCGCTAACTGCCACCGCATCCACCACCATAATCTGCGGGAAGAACGCAGACGCAAAAAGAAGGCAAAGAAAAAGGGGGCCGAAGCCCCCTAGGTTCATAGGCAGGAGGCCGAAGCCTCCTTGGCTTTACGCCGCGCCAGACGAACCGTAGATACCACGCGGGTCGCTCCAGCCAAAGCTGTAGCGCTCACGGGCCTTGTAACGCACGTTACCGGTGTCAAAATCGCCTTCAAAGGCGGTCTTGATGCCAGCGCGGTTGAACATCTTCAGGCCGTTAGGAGCGTCGGTCATGAGGAACCAAGCGTCCGTGTCGGTCAAGAAGTGGTTCACAGCGTAGCCTTCCGGCACCATGCCCATCGAACGGATGGCGTTGATGTCGTTGTCGGCAGTAGCCGTACGCAGCGTCGATTTCATCAGGCGCTCAGCGGTGAACTGAAGCTCCTTAGGAATGACCAGCTTACGGGCCTGCACGGCAACCTTCAACCCACGCTCGTCGGTGAAAGCAGCGATATCAATGATACCTTGCTCCAACGAGGTTTCGTTCAGGTCAGCAGCCACAGCGGGCGTGTTGGAGAACGTGGGGCCAAGAGCGGTCGGGTGCAAAGCGTTACACAGCGATACACCGTCACCGCCGTTGTACGCACCAGAGGTGTTAAAGGCGTTGTTCAGGATAGCCGCAGCCTTAACTTGCTTGGTGTGTGCCATCGAACGAGCCAGAGCTTTGGTGTAACGCGAAGCCAAGCGGTCATAGAGGTTGTCCTCAATGGCCTCTTCGGTCAGGGCGAACGCCATAGCAACGGTTTCGTGGCTGTAACGAGCGGTAAACGACTCTTGAGCCGAGTCATAAGCGACACCAGCGCCTTCAGTCTTGGTAGGAGCAGCACCGAAACCGGTGAGCATCACTTCTTCTTCAAAAGCACGGTCCGAAGACTCGGTTGCGAAGATTTCAGCATGCTCGTTTTCGTAACGGTCATACTCCATGCCAAACAGGGCATTCAGCCCGGGCTCTAGTTCTTTAACGAGTTGTGCGCGTGAAATTGCCATTTCTATTTACTCCTTATTCGCCAGCGGTGCCAACGCTACCGAGGCTATGAGTGTTGATCTTGACAATCACATCCACATTCGTGCTACCCAAAGTGTTGTCAGGCGAGTTGTAAACGCCCAAAATCTTCAGAGCTAGCGTCGAAGTAGCTGCAATTGCAGATGCGTCCAACTCCATGTTGGAAACACCCGTGACGGTGCTGCCGGTAGAACCCGTTGCAACCGGAGCGTTTTGACCAATGTCAGCTTGCGCAACACTGTCATCAGCTTGGATCACGAACAACTGGTTGGGATCGTCAATCACATCGGCTTGGATGGTGCCGCTGGTGATGTTGACGCTACCCGGATAGTAGTTCTTGTAGGTGGGCTTACCAGAAGTTGGGTCAGTGTAGAAACAGCCGTTGAAAACTCCGATAGCAGTAGCATGCGAAGCAGCAACGAATTTCACAATATACCCGGCGGATAGGGCAACCAAGTCACCCTGATAAATCGCCCCGGCTTGGTTGTCAGCAATCTGATACCCGTACTGGGCACCGGTAACACGACCGGTCACATTGCCAACAGGACGCAAACCAAAGGCTTTATCTACGTTTGCCATTTGATTCTCCTAAGAGGTTCATAAAACCGCGTTAGCGGCTTCCAAAGGTTGTGCG
>Ga0196899_1001791_pt1 | contig 10385 bp, 12 predicted proteins | sample VirMetDEL_Sep_01_FD_169095 | JGI IMG/M metagenome (GOLD analysis project Ga0196899, IMG submission 169095) | Aqueous microbial communities from the Delaware River and Bay under freshwater to marine salinity gradient to study organic matter... | ecosystem: Environmental > Aquatic > Marine >... | reverse complement strand
ATACTATTCATAACTTCATATTCAATAATGAGAACACTGATCATTCCAGCAGCAGGAAAGTCTAGTAGGTTTCCTAACATGAAACCTAAGTGGCTATTAACACACCCAACTGGTGAGTTAATGATATCAAAAGTATTAACACCTTTATTGGTTTCTGGTTATGAGAAGGTTTATATTACAGTCCTCAAATACCACGAACAAGAACACGATGCAGTTACTATTCTTAATCAAATAATTGCTGAACGTGATCTTACGCATTGTGAGGTTGTTGTATTGGATAAGAGTACAAATTCAGCATCTGAGACTGTGTATGAGACTATCAAACAAAAGAACGTCAAAGGAGCAGTAACCATTAAGGATTCTGATTGTGTTGTTGACTTTGTGTTCGATCACACATCCTACGATTTTTTAGTAGGACTAGACATCAACACGCATCCGATCACAAATCCAGGAAACAAAAGCTATCTTATAACAGATGAACACAATACTATTCAAGATGTTGTAGAAAAGAGCGTGGTATCCAATATCATGTGCGCAGGAGTATACTCCTTGGATAACTGTCAACACTTCTTGAATGCTTATGACCTCCTAGTACATAGTGGATTGTTCAAGGATCGAGAGTTGTATGTCTCTCATGTGTTTTCTTATTTAATACAAAAGCAGATAATATCACCACAATACGTTGAGTGCACATACTTTGCAGATTGGGGAACTTTACAAGATTGGAGAGAGGAGCAACAAAGACATAAAACGTATCTTTTCGACATTGATGGCGTACTTGTGCTTAACGTAGGTAAGTATGGCAAAAAGAATTGGTACAATTCTAATGTGCCAATTGAAGAGAACATAAAGCTAGTCAAAGAATTATCCGATAAGGGTAATCAGATCATATTTATAACAGCAAGGGATGCAGAAGGTGTCCAACCTATTATAGAAATGTTACAGAACCATCAAATACAATACCACTCAATCATCACGGACTGTTATCACTCTCAGAGAGTCATTATTAATGACCACTCAGCTACCAACCCGTATCCTTCTTGCAGCAGCATATCCATAAACAGAAACGAAATACTTAAAAATTATCTATGAAACCAATAACGTACGCATACCTAGAAACAACCAATCACTGCAACTTAGCTTGCTCATTCTGCAACCGCGATGAGGTGATCGGACCACTCAGGCACATGACACTAGATAAGTGGGGAGAGTTGCTTGATAACATTAAGCACCACCCAATCAAGACTGCAAAACTTATGGGAATGGGTGAGCCAATGCTTCATCCTCAGTTTGATGAGGTTTGTCGAATGTTTAAAGCAACTTTTCCAGATTGCTTTCTTATCGTAGCAACAAACTGCCAGTATCCAATCCGACCAGAAACCAAAATGGGTGCTAAGTTCCAAAAGTGTATGGATTATATTGACATGCTTTACCTATCTATTGATGGGTATGAAGAGAGTTACGAGAGAGATCGCTCACCAGCTAAGTGGTCACGACTAATGACCTTCTTAGAGGACTTCAAGAATATAGATCGTAGGACTTGTAATGTAGTAGTTAACTACGTTGTTAACGCTTATAACATAGAGGATATTGAAAAAGTAGATAACCTATGTAAAGAAAACAACATCAACACTTTGAGATTGAATATGGCGCAATTGTGGGATGAGGGTACCTCTATCAACGATGACATGGCAACCTCTGGTTACTCTGAGGAGCAGTTAACGTACTTACGTGAGAATTGGAGAGATCAAATCATGGGTAAAGGTGAGTGGGATTTTGAAGATTGCTTCTGGGTTAAAGAAGGATTGTATACCACGGTTGAGGGTGATGTTAAGATGTGCTGTATGAATACTGGTGCAAAACCATTTGGCAATTTGTTTGAAGAATCAATTGACAGCATTCGAGAGTCAGAAGACTTTACAAATGTTAAGAGAGGTTGTGATTCAAACAATCCAACATCACACTGCAAGAACTGCTCATACAAAGAGTTAGCCCCAATGTTGAACCACTTAGGAGTAACAAGAGCATGATAGTGAGACCAAAGTCGTGGATTGTAGACGTTGATCGAACTGCAATCAAACCACGTGATCCAGATCAACTACACTACACAAGATTGGATAAGAGTGAGAGGATTATTCCATTCCCGCAATCCTTTTTTGATAGCTTCAAGCAGCAGCTAACTCAGGAGGATTTTATATGCTATCCAAACTCGTATGAGCTCAGAGAACGGTTAGCGAAGCATAATAATCTCAGATCTAGTCAGATATTCTTATCAGCAGGATCAGATCAAATTATAAAAGCCGTGTATGAGACTTTTGTTGATAAGTCGGATCGTATAGTAACCACGCTGCCATCTTTTCCTATGTACAAAGTGTATGGTGAGCTTTGTAATGCTACAATGGAATGGCAACCATATCACTCAAATCATACCGAATTATACCTACCCGTATTCGATTTGTGTGACCGAATAGCGACCCATAAACCAAAGTTAGTCGTACTAGCTAATCCAAATAATCCAATTGGCGATGTAATATCAAATGATCAATTACGCACTATAGCACAAGAAGCTGCTAGAGTAGGAGCGGTATTGCTAATCGATGAAGCCTATTACGAGTTTGCGGAACAATCAGCTATCGAGCTGCTTTCAGAATTTGATAATGTATGTATTGCTAGAACTTTTTCTAAAGCATTGGGTGGCGCTGGATTACGCATAGGATACCTTATGGGTCAGGAAAGCCTGATAGAGTTGGTGAGTAAGTTTAGAATGATGTATGATACAAATGGAGTGGCGATTAAGTTTGCAACTCACATATTAGATAACATGCCGCTAGTAGATTCATACGTAGCTGAGACCATAGAACAGCGAGAGCGTGTAGCAGTGCTACTCAAACAAGCTAGTTATGATGTTATCTCTTCTTATACGAATTGGATACACTTTAACGATACACAAGACAATAAACAAGCAGCTGAAATCCTTCAACGAAATAAAGTGCTATATAAGTCGGGTACAAAAATTCCTTTTGACAATAGATCTAACTGGATTCGCTTGACTGTAGGACCTGGTATTACAACAACAACTTACATTAAGGAATTACTTAGCAGATGAGAGTAGCAATATGTCTAGCCGGATATTTTGATTCATTAACGGATCCTGCATCAAAGGGAGTAGATGGATACAATCACCTTTACAATCATGTGATATCAAAAGCAGATCACGTAGATGTTTTTGCTCACACTTGGGATGTAGAAAAAAAAGACACCATAGCAGCTACGTATGGCTCTTACCTAAAAAGTCTGCAGGTAGAACCTCAAATAGACTTTACTAGTAAGACCGTGGAGAATAGGTTGGATACAATAACCTATCCCTCCAAATACTCCCATCCTAGGATTGTGTTTTCACAATTTTACTCAGTACAGCGATCTTTTGAACTACTTAGGGACAGCCATCAGCATTATGATGTGGTTATTAAGTCACGATTCGATGTTGGTAGAATAAATAGAAATACATCCGTTCCATATCCAGTACAGTGTATCAACTTTGATCCATATAGGGATATGGCAGCATTTTATACTGCAGACTGGCCTTATCTAGATTCAGAAGGACCGGCAGATATGTGGTTTTATTCTTCTTATGAGAATATGATCAAATTTGCGCAAATATACAATACACTACTCCAGGAATACAAACCGCAATCTCCCTATGCAGAGTTTGCAGGTGATTCTAATGGAGGTCTGAATAATGCTATCAAATACTATAAGTGGTTTTTAATCCAAAACGGCTTGTGGCAGAAAAAACAACTATTACAAACAACATGGGAATAAAGGACATACCTATTATCTGCTATTCGCATTCATCCTACGAGGATGTGCGAGTGTTATTTTTTAACCAGCTACAGAAGCACCTACCTGAAGCACAAAATCTTATACTCTTCACAGATAAGCTGTCAACACCTGCACCCAATAATGTTAGAGTAGTATTGTTTGACGATAGTTTGACCTACCCAGATAGGGTAGCTTTTTGCTTAGACCAGATACAAGAGAGTGTTTGTATATTCCATCACGAGGATATGATGCTGTACGATAGACCAGATACTAAATTGCTAGATTATTATATAGAGTTGGTTAGGACTACTACGTTAGACTACATTAAACTACTCAAAGGTGGTGAGACAAGGGATATTCCAATTCCTGGATGTTCTACTCTGTTTCACCTTCCTCACGACTACGCATTATCCTTTACCATTCAACCTGCAATCTGGAAAGTTAACAAACTAAAAGAGATTTACGCAAACAGTACGAGAACCTTATTAGGAGGTGCAGCTGCGGTTGGCAACTTTGAGCTACTCGGCTCAGAGTACGTAAACATCTCCGATATCCACGGAGCGTATCACTTTGCAGGTGAAGATAAGAGAGGCGGCAATCACTGGAACTCAAAAGTGTATCCTCATGGTAATTATCTCTTCAAAGGATCGTGGGTTTACTCTGAGTATAAAAAAGAACTTGATGAGTTATTTGAAGAATATGACATAAACCCAGATACAAGAGGATCACTATAATGAAAGCAAAACTTATAATTTTTGATCTTGATGGAGTGTTAGTGGAGGCAAAGAGCATACACTACGAGGCTCTCAACAAAGCACTAGGTGAATACGCTATATCTTGGGACGAACATTTAGCAGTCTACGATGGTTTGAAGACAAACCAAAAGCTAGATATGCTGCATGAAAGAAAAGGCTTACCTACACAATATTTTAATTCAGTATGGGTAGATAAGCAAAAGTACACCCTAGAAGCTCTGAAAGAGCTACAACCAAATGCACAACTGCAGGTGTGTATGGATCTGCTGATAGCTGATGGTTACAAGTTGGCTGTGTGTTCAAATAGTATTCGCAAAACTGTTTTGACCGTCTTATCTAAGTTTGACATTATAGATCGCTTTGATTTAATTCTATCAAACGAGGATGTCCAGAATAGCAAACCACACCCTGAGATGTATTGGAAGGCTATGTCAATGCTCAACTGTCTTCCTGAGGAAACTTTTATTGTAGAGGATTCACCGTATGGATTGTTAGCCGCTTCTAGGAGTAAGGCTAACGTAATTCGAGTTGGATCTCCAAAGGAAATTGTGTATAGTAACTTAAATAAACACATACAAAACAACAAAAGCAATATGACACCTAAGTGGAAGGATACAAAGCTAAATGTGCTAATTCCAATGGCAGGAGCTGGTAGTCGCTTTGAAAAGGCAGGTTACACCTTTCCTAAACCATTAATTGAAGTAAAGGGAAAGCCAATGATTCAAGTAGTCATTGAGAACCTTAACATTGAAGCAAACTACATCTACATCGTACAAAAAGCTCACAGAGAAAAGTACAATCTAGATACCTTATTAAAATTACTGACACCGAATTGTACAGTTGTTGAAGTTGATGGATTAACTGAGGGCGCTGCATGTACAGCATTGTTAGCGAAAGAGCATATCGATAATAGTAGTCCTCTCTTCTTCGCTAACTCTGATCAGTTTGTTGAGTGGGACTCTAACGACTTTATGTATAAGATGAACGAAACACAAGCCGATGGTGGTATTGTAACTTTCCATGCAACACACCCTAAGTGGTCTTTTGCTAAAGTTGATGATCTAGGTTTGGTAACTGAAGTTGCTGAAAAGAACCCTATCTCAGATACTGCAACAGTAGGTTTTTATTACTGGAAGCATGGTTCTGACTTTGTCAAGTATGCTGAGCAGATGATCGAGAAAGATGTTCGTGTCAACAATGAGTTTTATGTATGCCCAGTATTCAATGAAGCAATTGGTGACGGTAAGCAGATTAGAACATTTAATGTAGATCAGATGTGGGGATTGGGAACGCCTGAGGATCTACACTACTTTACAGAAAATTATAGAGGATGATACTAGTAGCACATAGAGGCAATCTAAATGGGTACAACCCATATGAAGAAAACAAACCAGATTATATAGATTCAGCTATTGGCGAAGGTTATGATGTGGAGATAGATATAAGGTATATAGATGGTAAACTCTACCTGGGACATGATAATCCTGACTATGAGATATCCTTTGAGTGGTTACTATCTCGAAAGCGTAGTCTGTGGATTCATTGTAAAAACCTAGAAGCAGTTTGTTTTTTTGACGAGATGAGACAGGATCATATTGATTTGAACTACTTCTGGCATCAGAAAGACGACGTGACGCTTACTTCTCAGAATTATATTTGGGCCTATCCTGGAAAGCAGCCAGTGCAACGTAGCATAGCTGTGCTACCGGAGATTTTTAACGAAGACACTACCAGATGCATTGGTATCTGTAGTGATACAATTAGATTATATAGTAAATGAAAGTAGCCTTTTTTACAGAGATGGGATTTAGTGGAACAATTCCCAGAACTCATCCAAATATGCGAACAGAGTTTGCTTGGATGTGTGCACTTAATGCTCAGCACTTTAATATCGAGCATGCAGTCGCATCCACACATTACATGGAGTTTCCTATGTTCGATTTGGGAATAGTTATAATCCCCAAAAAAGCACAAAACTTTGATATAAATGCATTTAGGACGCTATGCAAGCAGGTAGCTGTGATGCAAGAAGGTCCTAGTTGGTTTTGGCAGGATTACACATTAGAGCAGCAGGTCTGGTATTATAATACACTCACTTCGGCAGATATTATATACACTCATAACAAGTCAGATAAGAGATACTACGAGGGATTGACTAATCATTCGGATGTGAGAGTTATGCCATCACTGATGATCGAAGATGCTATAGGAGCATTGCCTAGCGTAGAAAGGAATGGAGCAATTATTGGTGGTAATTTTGTATCATGGTATGGAGGTTTTGATTCATATGCCATCGCTCAAGAGTTTGGAGACGAAGTGTGGGCACCATCGATGGGACGAAAGCAGCAGTTAGAGGATCAGCTGGTTAAGCATTTACCTTACATGACTTGGACAGAATGGATGCATGCATTGAATAGGTTCAAATACGGAGTACACCTAATGAGAACCCACGCAGCAGGTACCTTTGCACTCAATTGTGCGTATCTAGGTATTCCGTGTATTGGGTATAGAGGATTAGATACACAACAGATTTGCCATCCAAGTTGCACTGTGGATGTTGGCGACTTGCAAGCAGCTCGTAGGGTTGCAGTAAGGTTGCGAACTGATCAAGCTTTTTACGATCAAGCTTCACAAGAGTGTCAACAATTATACAAACAACATTATACAGAAGAAACCTTTAAAACAAAGTTTATAAAATGAGTGAAGTAAAAGTTCCGGATGCGCCGTGGATGCATCCATCAGAGATTAATCTAATTACAAGCTACTTGCGTGATACAGATGCAATGCTGGAATGGGGTTGTGGAGGTAGCACTGTGCTATTTTCAAAGCACGTTAGAGACTACGATTCGATTGAGCACAATCGTGAGTGGTATGAACAAGTGACACAAGCTGTTAGAGAAAAGGGTCTAACAAACGTCAATACACATCACGTAGGTACAGAAGATGGAGGAGGAGACTGGCCTAGTAGCTACGAAAGGTATCAATCGTACATTGAATATCCATCTAAATTAGGCAAGACTTATGACAGAATCTTAGTAGATGGTAGAGCTAGGCAGTTCTGCGTAGAGTATTGTATTCCGTTTCTCAAGCCAGATGGTCTTGTGTTCTTCCATGACTTTTGGATGCAAGGACGTGAGCGATATAGAAACGTAGCTTTGAAATTCTTTGATGAAGTAGCTTCTATCGTGGTGTCATCACAGACGTTAGCTGTACTGAAACTAAAACCTGAGTACGTTAATGTGCCGAAGCCTATTGCAACAGATTGCTTCAATCAAGATGCAGTTAAGCCACTTGAAATTAGTATCATTCAACCTGCTCGAAACAATCTCAAGTATCTTAAATGGTCGTACGATGCAATCCGAAAGAATCAAGGAGAGCATATTGTTGAGGTTTGTGTAGCAGACGATGCAAGTACAGATGGAACTTGGGAGTGGTGTGAGTCTATGATGAAGTCGGATCCTCATTTTAAAGCAATCCGCAACGAAGGCCCAACACGATTGGGGCACACAATCTTATATGATAGATTGATTAATGAAGTAGCTTCTCACGATGTCTGTATGATCTATCATGCTGATATGTACTTGTGTCCAAATGCAATCGATGAAATCCAAAAATACATAGGACCTAAAAAGATCGTATCTCTTACTAGAATTGAACCACCTCTTCACCCAGATGGTCCAGAAAAGATCCTCGCAGATTGGGGAGTTGAGCCTGAGGAGTTTAATGAGGACAGCTTCTTGAGGTGGTTTAGGGATGAGTACAAACCAAAGCACAACAAACCTACTGACGGTATATTTGCACCATGGGCTTTTATGAAGTCTGACTTTCAAGAGATTAACGGACACGATCCTTTATATGCTCCACAGAGTAAAGAGGACTCAGATATCTTTAATCGATTCCAACTTAATGGCGTGGAGTTTATTCAAGTGTGGATGGGTTGTGTATATCACATGACTTGTAGAGGTAGTCGATTCAATCCCACATTAACCACTCCAGGAACAAATAGCTCAGAGTGGGAAGAGCAGAATGTAAGGTCAACAAGAAACTTCATTCGTAAATGGGGTCACTTTGTAAAGCACGATAGTTTAATGAAACCGATCATACCGCATAAGTACAATATTGCCATGGTAATGCACGATGGTAACCTACAGCTATTGGAAATACTAGAGCCATGGTGTGATCGCATCTACGTAGAGGAGGTCTTCGCAATCGGCAGAGCACAGGACTATATCGAAGCAGAGCAGGTCAACACAAGATATGATCTAAGTAAAAGGGTTGTAACAATAGATAGAAACGATCCGGTTGCCGAGAATGATGTAGTACTGGAGTTTAACGCTCAGGAATTCACTCAGCAATCATTCAACATCATTCAGCAACTTCCGGATATCCTAAGTGAGTCGGGTGAGATTGGTGCCTTCGAATTAGATTGCTTCAAAATAACAATAAACAGTTTAGAAACTTACGAAAAGACCCTAATAACATGCAATACTACATCCTAATGCCAGGAGACACAGAAGCAACTCTGAGTGAGGCTAACCTGTTAGGCGAATCTAGCTTTAGTAATTTTTGGGCTGGTAGTGGTCTAAGAGTACTAATGACGCTAGTCGATAAACAACCTGAAGTACTTGAGTCAGTAAGGATCATCGGTGATACTGGTAGGAAATTGAGTATTGCTGAATTCCTAGAAGAAATTGCAAACTTTAAAATTATATACAAATGAATTACGGTTACTACGCAAAGAAAGATAAGAAGAAAGAAATACTAGACAGTGTGAGAACAGTATCAGAAGAGCAGGCACTTGAATTCTTCTGTACACGTAAGGGTTTGTCCTTAGATAAATTCACAGAGATTTACATAGTTGTAGAGCTCTAAGTTGAATTCATGCATATTTATAGGAAATGGTTTCTACTAACCTTAACATAGGAACTATGAACATAAGGATTGAAACATACAGAGAGAGGGCCAAGCTACGCTACAAGGTAAGTGTGTGTGATGGTAAACTACTAGTAAGAGAGGATGTGGTAAATAGTCTAGAAGAACGAGATGAACTTGTATGGTCACTAGCACAGATATACGACATTGGTGATATCCAGTTTGTTGATACACGTCCGACACAAACAAAAGAACTGACAATCGTAAATGTCAGTAGCATAAGCGATCTAACTCAGTACTTTGAGGACAACAAGTATCGGATATATAACCAAGTACTTGATACAGTAGAACTAGGCATTGCAGAGGGTAAGGATAAATCAGTCTTTGCAGCACTCCAGGAACAAGGTACACATCTGATGAGCAATAGGTCTGGTTGGTTAGCTGGATTGAGGCTTGCTCTTGCTTACTTTGAAGCAGTGGAGGATTACGAAAGTTGTGCAAGAGCAGCTGAGCTTATTACTAAATTAACGAGTTATGATAACGATAGGAAAGCAAATAATATACCACGAAGATAAAGCCTATGAGGTAGTTAGAACCTTCAAATTTACAGAAGGTCTGCCAATACAAGAGATGAAGGATTACTTTGGAGCATCCCTTGCACTAAGAGGTGGTAAACTATTATACTTTTGCGAACTCATAAAAGATGCAGAATATGATTAGACCAGGAGCAAGAAAGACAATGATACTGCAGGCTCAGATTGAGTATGCAATGAAAGTAACTAAATCAAACAGACAAGCTGCAAGATTCCTACGAGTTAGCTATAACTTTTACAAGAAGTGGGCTAAGGCGTATAAAAACGAAAAAGGTGAAGTACTGTTTGATGTGCACAAAAATCAAGCAGGACACAATATAAAAAAGAGTCAACTACCAAGGGC
>Ga0196899_1001786_pt1 | contig 10394 bp, 7 predicted proteins | sample VirMetDEL_Sep_01_FD_169095 | JGI IMG/M metagenome (GOLD analysis project Ga0196899, IMG submission 169095) | Aqueous microbial communities from the Delaware River and Bay under freshwater to marine salinity gradient to study organic matter... | ecosystem: Environmental > Aquatic > Marine >... | reverse complement strand
ATTCTTCCCTTAATTCCTTGATTCTCTCCTTAATTCCCAAGGCGTCACAAGGTGTACATAATTACGACACCCACCCGACACCTCCTGAGTTTATTACTAATTAACGAAACCCCAGGACATTCCCAGGTGCTATTCTATCTCGAACGCCCACCCGACTTTTGGTGCGATTGGCTTTATTGGTTTTATTGGGGTAACTTAAATTGTATCGAGTATATATTCTTGAAGGACAGATAAGGCTAATTTGACTTGATGCATTTTTGTATTGCCTCCTTCGGCTAGGTCGTAGCAGAGGGAGGAGGCTTCAAGTAGAAGATGGGATGCGTGGGAATCTTTGAGATTCGCGACAGGTGTGGAGAGACTATCTACAAATTCACAGAGTTCTGCCGGCGTCATACACAATTTGGTTTGTGTTATTGCTTTTAAATCATTTTTCGCGAATACACTTCAGGACATCATCTACCGTTAGGTTCTCTTGGAACATTGGCTTCTCGGCCAGTTCTATGTAGATGCCCGTCTTCTTTAGGACGTGTTCCTCTGCCCTACGCATTGATGGCTCGGGGGATATGCCTCGATCATACAGTGGAAGGCCATCGTAGATCAGAGTCTCAGTTCGCCATCCATCATTGACTACAGATTCTTCAATCGCCTGGAGAACTTCATCCTCTTTCTTGAAGCAGATCGTGGCAAACGCGGAGCGGTCAGATGCAGCTTCATCAGCAGACCCATCGGCCTTCATTTTTACACAGGCGCTGCGAATGGTCTTGTACTTTGGCAAAGACAGCATGTGAGCCTTCATGCCTTCGATTTCCTCCTTAAGGTCTTCAAGAAACGGAGCTGGCTCTGATGGATTCTGAGTAATGCAACAGTCTTCGGCCCATTTCTTGAAACTGCCACCGTTGTATGTTCTAATCACTGCGTCTTTTGCATCATCTTTGCTGCAACCGTGATGCTCCATGATCTCCTCTAAGCATTGTTGTCTGTGCATTATGTAGAACCCCAGGGTCTCTCTGTACCGATAAGGCACTTCGTCTAGCTCTGCGATTTGTATCAAGATTGTTGGAATGCAGTTGACTATGTCGATATCGTGGCACCATTTGCCGATCAAAAAGCGTCTTAAAATACCGTACATGCCCTGCAGGGAATAGGAGATCTTCTTTGCAGATCCCATTTCGTCTGAGAAGTCGCCAATAGAATACCTTCGACCGCCACATGACTTACGAGTGTAAGTCACATTGACGAATGAGGCACCCTTGTCATCTACCTCGACTTTCTTCAGCAGTGTAGACACATAGTTTTTGAAGACTCTGATGTTATCGAGCTCTCGTTCTTCTTTGCACATATATTGGCGAGGCTTTGAGGGCTTGTCGATTGTATATTTGTTTAGTTCTTCTATCAATACCTGCAAATTGTTTCCATCGATGTATTCGATCCTTGATTCTGTATAAGGACCGCTAGATGACGTAAGCAAATTCTTGTTGACGCAATTGGGAGTTCTTTGGATCCAGTAACGCTCTCGCGCCTCAGCTTCTTTCTTGTTGGCGCAGGGGTATTCTTCGATAATCTCCATTTTCCAATCGTCATATTTCATTACCTTCCTCGACATACACCTGTCATCAGACTCATGGCCGCGCTTGCGTTTTTCGAGTCCCTGGGTTGTTGAACCGACGTACGAAATGTTTCCCTTTGCAGAGCTGATAAGGTAGTTGATGTTCTTTGAATACGTCTCGCTCGGGGTATTATCAGGAAGGTCGATAATGATGATGTCTTCCGCCCGCCTGGCACGACCCACGATTGTCTCCCAATGTTCAATTTCCCACATACGTCTTCGGTCTATAAACACTTTGCCGGCGGCAGTCTCACCAATGGTTGAATGAGCGGTAAATGCATGCGCGACTTCGGACTGAACGCCTGCAGGAGGACCATTTGAGACTACGATCTCGCCATTGGATAGGTCCCTCGAGCACGATTTGACATGGTATTTTTGGATTGTTACGCCAAACTCGTCACTACACTGAAGGGGTGCAAGAAGTTCAGTCCATTCACTGCACGCTGCGTTGGTAGAGCAGATGATCAAATCTTTTGGTTTGTAGATACCATCCTCGCAGGAGAAAGCCTCGTACAGTTGAATGACTTCTTCCTTGTTAGTAACGACTTTGTAATGTGACATGTAAAAGGCTTCGATCTCGCTAATGGACTTCTTTTGCTTGATCATCTCACGGCCCTCGAGGCGAATTGCGAGCTGCCGGTCGCACGTCACTCGAAAGATCTTGCTGAATTCAATCACTGGAATGTTGAGTTTGGTAGCACTAAATGGAGTGCGAGGGCCTTTGTCTTCCTTTGTTTTGAATGCAGGCAGCTGAAACCCTGCATCACCGGCGAACACAATTTCGTGGTTGGAAAAACGCTCCATAATGAATTTCGCAGTCTCAGTCCACATCATGCTCACTTCGTCAATTATAATGGTGTTTGCATATCGGTCAATTTTCTTCCAAATCTCTAGGTTCTCGTTGAGTAGTCTGCGCCAAACAGTCACTTGCAATTTCATTTCGTCTCTGATGTTTGTCAATGTTTTTCGATCTCCCTTCCTAAGACCAGTCAATTTGTCCTCGATCTCCTTCAGAATCTGATCGCCTTCAGTGTTCAAGTTGTACTCAGCCGCCTTCGCTCTGCTCAGTTTGTGACTTGGAGAGATGTAGATGACACGCTTTCGACGGGGGTCTCTGAGTGCCTCATCTGTCTTACCAGTACCGCCCGGGCCTTGGTGAGCCACCACAGGAGCAATTACCCTTCGGATGTGAGAGTTTCTGAGATCGTGAGCGACACAAGCAGCAAGCACCCTCGAAACACATTCTGGGTGAAATTCCATGATGCCATGCAAGTAGCATTGGGTTTCGGGTATGCATTCCTCAAACTGCACTGACAAATCGATAGGGGTTGCAGCCATAACTTTTCTCTGTGCCTTGCTTATACCTGTCTCATCAACTTCTTCGATCTCGGGAGTCTTATCTCTGAAATACGGCAGCATCTCAAACTCATGGTCGTAGTGCATAAAATCGTCCTTTTGGATTTGGATCACCTTGCTCAAATCGCAGCACATAAGCTGATCTGCCATCTTCACAAACTCATAGCCGTTGTTGTAGGCTGAGAATTGAGACAAGTGCCAAATATGTTTCTTGGGGTATCGAATGTTGATTACTCCTTCTGGTGGGTCCCAATCATGAACGGGCCCACACCATTCCGCCTCGGCATTCGGGGCGTAGCGGAGCATATGGCCTGCCATCTCCTGTGTGCCGCGCATGAAATACGAGTTGGTATCTCGTATTTGGTTCCACTTGCCAAAAATGATTTTATAATACTTGTTCTCAATAATGGCATCCGATAATTTCAAGTCGTAGGTGTTCACTCTGCCACCTGCCCAGCAGCCCATAACAATGGTATATTTCACGTGGTGGTAATCAAGCAACTTCAATATTGGCACTACGTAGATATTGTTGTCTCGAATTGGTCTTCCTTTCTTCTCCATTAACTCGACAAACTTTGGTGTGCAGAGACTCCAATCGATGTCTTTGATCAAGTACAGACCCGGTCCTTGCACAGAATCGGTAGGAGACAGGCGAGTAAATTTATTGGGAAATTTGCACTCCTCGTAGAATCGGCAATCTTGGGGCCTCGCATATGACTTGTGGATGTCGGAGCATTTGATACCGGTAAGATCTTCAGGAGGGGTTTGAAATTGAACAGAACAACAGTAATGGGTTCCTGCCAAAATAAATTCCGACATATCCCTATCGTTGATATGATCAATCATCAGCCGGTGAAGTCCTGCATCTTCCTCAAAATCGGCAACAGTATCTGAATAATCGAGGTTGCATTTCCATACTTGCGTTGTGGACCATAGCTTTGTAATGCCTGTCTTGTCACACATCCATTCGACATGCATGTTGTCCGCGATGTGTTGTTTTTGAATCTCAAGAATTTCCTCTCTGGTTACATCGATGATTTGAAATGTTCGGTGACGCCCCTGCGATTGAATATTTTGCAGAGTAATTGTATTTAAATCAACGTGGTCCAATCTTGTGTTAAGAAATTTGTATGTCTTTCCATGACCCGAGGAATTTCTAACATTGATGAATTGTTGAACTGCCAGAGGAACAGTAATTTCAATGTTTATATGAATTTTCTTGGAAACTTCTTCGACCAACTGGGGAAGCATTTCTTCAGGAATTCCAGACCTGTATTGCTCCTCGTATGTTGAAAGTAGTTTCATTCCACAATTGTAATTAGATTTTGACTGTTTTGATTTGGCAGCATCCCTTTTGGAAGCAAGATCTTGAATTATGGGTTGTAACAAACAATGGCTGATTCCCTGTGCGAAAGACTGCTTTCTGTGATTTGGTAGAGGTTTCACTTTATCAACAACGAAGACTTTGATTGTATCTCCGGGGCTTAGTATTGGAATGGGATGTTTTGGTTCAATCCACAAAGTGGGATATTGCAGAACCCAGCCGTAAAATGTGTTGCTGTAATTATCTCTGAAAAATTTGTTGATTCTCTCTTTTGGAATTGTATAAGTGTGATCTCCACGTCGAGGATTTGCATGTTTTGTAGGCACCCACTCTCCTCTGTTTTTATGATAAACATCACGCACCAAAGGCCCCTCTCCAAAATTGACATTTACAAGCATGCACGGTTTGGTAACTTTGTCTACAGGCTTTGTCAAGAGCCTAACTTCCTCGCCTGAAGTCCCACTGTAGGCCACAATTCTAATCGTTTTCCCAGGAAATTTCTTCATGATAGTTAAAATGGCATGCTGTGGTTTCGGGCCCATTACCTTGTCATCAATCTGGCCAACAGTGAATGTGGTTTGACTGGGTTCCTCGAACTTTCTTGTACGTGCAAGTCTTCGGCCAGTCCGTTCAATGTCAGCAAGCATGAGTTTCTTTTGCCTGGCAAGCTCCTCTGCTTCCTGACGTTTCTTTGTGGCATCCAATTTCAATGCATTTTTTGTCTTTGTATCTGCAGTCTCTAAGGTTTTCACTAGGTTTTTAAGATCTGTTTCTTTCATGCCAGGGTAAATGAATGCCTGTAATTTCGTAGTAGGGTTTTGCAACATAGTTTTGTAGTGAGTCCGAGGTCGAAAACCGAAGGATTTTTTGACCTGAGAAGTTTGCTTAGTATTTTTCCTTGATGGTGGCATGTCTTGTTCATAGCCTACATTTTTTTCTTTAAGTAAAAAACGCACATCAAAAAGATTTGAATCCTCCTGCGCCAGTTCTCGGAAATTCACCGGAAGTTTCGCAGTGGTCGCGACCATAATATTTTTTGGTGTCTTATCCATATCCTAGGTTTTGGGGATGACTTGTCTTTAATACAAAATTGCATTTAAATAAGACTCCTCAAAAATATTCAATTTTAGTCACTAGTGATACTCCTTACAATAAATTAACGATCAACACTTCGAACTTGATTTTCTTAATGGGTGATAATTCACATCCTACTTTCTCTTTATACAGTCTCCAATTTTTAATGAGTTCCTCCAGTTTTAATGAATATTTTTTGACTGTTGCCTCGCTTGGAATTCTGCCATTACTTTTAATGTTGTGCAAAAGAGTGGATCTCAATGAGGCATGTGTATTTTTCAAATAGTATCTTCTGTTACGTTCATACCTGGGTCCATGGGTAATTACATTTTTTTCTGTGCTATCATGAGTCTTATCCATATCTTGCATGGTCTTATACATCTACGATACATTTTCTTTAAGTAAAAAATTACGCAGAAAAAAGTTACGCAGGAAAAAGTTACAAAGTTACAAAGTTACAAAGTTACAAAGTTACAAAGTTACAAAGTTACAAAGCTAAAAAGTTACGCAGGAAAAAGTTACAAAGTTACAAAGTTACAAAGTTACAAAGTTACAAAGTTACAAAGTTACGCAGGAAAAAGTTACAAAGTTACAAAGTTACGCAGGAAAAAGTTACAAAGTTACAAAGTTACAAAGTTACAAAGTTACAAAGCTACAAAGTTAAAAAGTTAAAAAGTTACAAAGCTACAAAGTTAAAAAGTTAAAAAGTTAAAAAGTTACAAAGTTAAAAAGTTACAAAGTTAAAAAGTTACAAAGTTACAAAGTTACAAAGTTACAAAGTTACAAAGTTACAAAGTTACAAAGTTACAAAGTTACAAAGTTAAAAAGTTACAAAGTTACAAAGTTAAAAAGTTACAAAGTTACAAAGTTAAAAAGTTACAAAGTTAAAAAGTTAAAAAGTTACAAAGATTGGGGTACACATGTGTGACCCCTTAGGGTCGTGGGCCTGAGAGACATCCCCTAGCCTGTTTGGTTCTTGTTTCTTTCCTTAACTTAAGAAAAGAAACAAGAAGCAAGAGCCTTAGGGTGGTGTCCGTCACTCGAAAAAAAATTTTGGGTCACACATGTGTACCCCAACCGTGGCCTCAAACCAGACCGAGCAAACCCAATCGACCAAAGACAAGACAACTACGCGTCTCGTCCTGCGAGACGTGGCGACCGCCTGACTTGACCAAGCGCCTGCACAGCCTTCCTCGTTCTCCGATCGCCACGCGCGAGCGCATCCAGGTCCCTGCCCGGCACTTCGAAGACCAGTTTGTCTCCAGCGAGCCTCGGTGATCGTCGCGTTGACGCTGGTTTGACTTTGGCAAGTCGCTCGACCGCTCTCTTGGTGGGAGGGTCGTCTGCCTGCAGCAGGTCGACTACGTCTTTGTTGACTGTGAACCTGGCCGATCCACGCAGAGGAACTTGTTGAGTTTGTATGACATCGCCTCTCTTCAGCGTCTGTTTTTGTATCTGGTTGATGTTGTTGCCCGAGAACGTATACAGGTCTCCCACGCCCACGCTCTTGAGAGCTCGCATTGCTTGCTGCAGTGTGCCCTTGAAGAATTCCGACCTCGATTTATTTGGGTCGACTCCGGGCATAGTCAATCTTCGCATCCCATAACGTAGAGCTAATCGGTGGTACTGCTCCTCGCGTATGCCTATAAGACTCCGACTGAGGTGCAACCGTGCATAATCAGGTCTATTATCGTTCTCTTCTCTCGCAGGCATCACTCTTTCTGCAAAGCCCATAATCTGAGTGCGCGGGACTGTCAAGACGGCAAACACCGTTCCAGAAGTTGGCAACCACGTTTGAAGGTACATTCCCAAGCGGCCTGCGAAATTCGAGTCTTTTAAACGGGTGCTAGTGGCTGAATCCACGGGTTTGCCTGCTAGACCTAGTCTGAAAGCTTGGTATTGCTGAGGTAGGTGATTTTGCATAACGATATATAGTCCCGGCTTTTCAGCGACTTCAATTTGCTTTTTGTTTTCTATAAAATATTGGAAGTCCATTGATAATATACACAGAGTTTTTTTTCTCTTATTAGATATATAGAATGAACGAGGATCTACCTACTTCTACGGATTCTATTACGCCCGAACTTGCGCCTAAAGCGGCCGCACCCGAGGCACCCGTAACTGCTCCACCCGAAGTTACTCCTAAGAAACGCAAAACTTTGTCACCCGAAGCATTGGAAAAATTAAAGATCGCCCGCGAGCGAGCCGCAGAGACAAATCGGGCAAAGAAACAGGAGCGGCTCAAGGCGAAACAAGAGCGCGAGGAAGAAAAAAGAGCAACAAGAGACCCCATCGTAGTGGTTGAGCAATCAGAATCTGACGAGGAACTCACAGGCCCTCCTGGGGTTATTTTTGTTCGTAGAAGACGTCCTAAGCCACAAGTCCCTGAAAAGAGCCCAGCTGAAATTGAGTTAGAAAAGGCCTATCAAAAAATGTTTGGTTAGTCTGGATCGTTAATATCCTCCAGTTTTGGTGCCTCACGTACTTGCCACCCGGGGCCAAAAAGTATTGACGAACGATCAGTGAATGATTCAGTATTTGTTTGTTGATCTTTGAACTTCTGTTGTGGCGTAAGGAGCTCCTCTAACGTTTCTTGGAAAATACGATTTACTTCCGCTATTCTTTGGGAATCGCCTTTACCTCGCAACTCGTGTAAAATTTTGTCATGGACAGACTTGAGAGTCGCTGAACGAATACGTCCACGGTGTGGGTGAATGCCGTACTGGTTTGCTCCTGTGAAGCCTATGTCGAATGGATCTACTCCTGTTTCTAAAATGAATTTTGCAACTTCCGGAAGCACGCCTTTGTAACGAGGATACTTGGCATTGTACGTCTCCAACTGACCCTGCATCGTTGTCATGGGCTCTAAGTTGACTTGGCGAAGTTTGTCGCCAAACGCTTCAACGACTTCCTTCGTATTAAGAGGATTCATCATCTTTGCAAACTCATGATGATCCATGTAGGGCGCTCGGGCTCTAAAAATTCGTCTGGGTTGATGTTTTCTACCTGTGCTTTTATGACTTTGTCCATAAATGTTATCAGACATCCTCGCGCTTAGCGGAAATAGCTCAGGGGAATGCTTTCGTATATATTCGTCACTTAAAACGCCTGTTCTCATATATATATATTATAACGATATAAATTCATCAAAACCGCTTCTAAATTGCTTGTCCTTGTCCTTGGGGTTAAAGTCGACAAACAAGAACCCGTAAGGCTTGCTGGTTGCATAAGTAAACAGCTGATCAAACTTTTCTAAATTCACATCGGTGCCGATTTCAGAGTGTATCTTCTCAAGCTGGGTGCCATGCTGTGCCGCGCTCTTAAACAAACACAAGCAAGTGCAGTTCTCGCGAATGGGTCGTGGCACTCCACCAATTGCGCAGTATGACTGAACCAACATGGCCACACTGATTCCTAGTCCGTCTGCAATGTGCCTGTGCTTTATGCAAAAGTTCGTGAGTCCTCCTCGTGGTTTAAACATATCTGTACCCATACAGTCATCAATTATAAGGAAGAGTCGAGGCGGGTGTGGATTTGTTCCTACGCAAGCTGAATACTTGTACTTTGGAGGTTCGAAGTTAATATCCATCAATGACATCAATAGTTCAGATGGTATTCCTTCCACGGGTGTATTACTAGATAGGTATTTGCTAAACTGTTTATATTTTTTCAGGTCTTCCCAGTATTTGTCGTACTCCTTTTTTTCCGCCTCGACTGTCGCAACCACCCGCTTTAGCGCGTCTGTTGTCGGTTCAAGCACATCTTCTTCTGGATTTAGTTTGAGTGGTGCAAAGATCTCTTTATTCGAATTGTACGTTGGAGTTATCAAAAGAGTACGTTGCATCAAATTTAAGTCGCGTAGCTTCTTAACGTAACTTGTGACTGCGACACTCTTACCACCGCCTCGTTTGCCTGAAAGCAACATTAAGCAATGTAATTTATTGATATCGGGCGGAGTATCAATTGCAAATGCAGATTTCTTTGGTAATTCAATTGGCCAATGAATCTTTTTTGACTTCATTTAATGTATGCACCTATAATAAATGAACGAAGAAGCTTCAGAAATGGCAGTGCTGTCGAAGAGTGCATATGATGTGTATTTCGGAAATGTCAAACAAGCTAATGAAGAATTGGAGTCCTATGGACTGAATTATAGAATTGATGAAGAACATACAGATGAAAATAGCGTGACCATCATAAAACCAGACGGAAGTGCGGTCATTGCTTATCGTGGTACAGACTTTACGAACCCGAGCGATCTTCTCGCAGATTTTCAAATTTTAATGGGAGTGCATTCCAACCCATTGATGCAACCACTGCACGCCATGAATCGTTTCGAAGATGCGAATATAAAATACAATAAAGTAAAGCAAAAGTACGGGGTGCCCAAATTGACCGGACACTCGTTAGGAGGTGCCCAGGCGTTACATGTCGCTAGAAGGAACAATGTGGATTCCATAGTCTTCAACCCAGGCTCGAGTCCGTTTGCAGAACCTTTTAATTGGTTGTTAACGAGTGACAAACCACAAACAATATATACTACCGGTGATGACCCAATCAGCTACTCAAGTTACATGTTTGATCGAAATGATAATCTGATCGTAGTACCGCGTAAAGATCGTGAAAACTTTTACAGTCATTCTCTAGTGAACTTTCTGCCTCCAAGGCGTCAGGCGATAGAACCACCCATCTGGATGAATCCCGTTGAACTGGAGACAAGACAAACGGTCCCATTTTGTGAGATTTACCCGGAGCTATGTGGACGGAAGCGTGCTTGATATGGGAGTATATGTCTGTTTATTTGAGTTGTATGCCTGTGTCACACTCATGTGCAAAAGGGGTGTGGGGCCTTTTGAATGCAAACTTAATTCAATATTCTCTTGAGCGACAGTATCATTATATGCTTTAGCAATATCAGGTGCATTTTGTTTCAAAGCGGCATTGTAAGCAGTCACAGCGGCTTGGTTCTGTACATTCGCCTTTGCAACCGCTGCCGCATACGCCTGGGCAGCCTGCGCCTTGGTCGTACTAGCT
>Ga0196899_1001783_pt1 | contig 10407 bp, 8 predicted proteins | sample VirMetDEL_Sep_01_FD_169095 | JGI IMG/M metagenome (GOLD analysis project Ga0196899, IMG submission 169095) | Aqueous microbial communities from the Delaware River and Bay under freshwater to marine salinity gradient to study organic matter... | ecosystem: Environmental > Aquatic > Marine >... | reverse complement strand
GATGCGCAAGTCCCCTGCCGTATTGGTTGCCGTAGCGGCCCAGTCAGTCAAAGACTCTTGGCTAGAAAACCGGATTAACAACGGGTCCTGTGTTCCAATGTCCGTTTGCGGGTCACAACCAAACGCAATAACGTGACGGTCACGGTCTGATACCAAAACCTTCTTGGCAATAGTCGGAGTTGTGTCTGCCCCTGCTAGGCTAGACAACTCTACAGCACGACCAAACGTAACGCCTGCATTCGTACTCTTGTCCCAGTAGTAAATCCCGCCATCGCGGACGTTGATTAGCAGATCTTCGCCAAAATTGTCGTGTGACCAGATACGAAGAGAGGCAGGAGCAATGGAAATAGGAGCAGCACTGCCCCACGCCCCGCGGGACCAGGTTCCTGCGCCCCAGCCTGTGCCACCAACCGTAGTGTCCAAGCCTGTGTTGATCTGATAGGTGCCGACAGTTGATGCACCACCACTTGCAGAATCCGATGTCGTAGCAAACACATAGGTTGGATCGTAGCCTGTTGTCGTAGTAATACTGTTTAATAACGCAACTTCCCGCGCTTCAATCAGGTAAGTATTGTCATCTACAATAGAGGCAACTTGGTACTCTTGGTTCAGTACGTCTGCTGTGATTTGATCACCAAGTGTGGATGCACCGGAGTAAGTAACGAAGTCGTCGTTCTCACAGCCATGTGCCGTGTCACTGACGATCAAGGTAGCACAAGTCACTGCGTCGGCAGAGGTATGCGCAGCTTCTGTTGTACCGTCGTAACCACGCTCTAGGCCAAGCAAAGTGTTGCCGGAGATTGAAGCGTAGCGGATAATTTCACTGTTTACTTTGACGATGCCCGTGTCTGGAAACCCAGTTGTATTGGATAGCGTCATCGAAGTATCGCCAATATCAAGGTCAGCCCCAAGCGTGTTGGCATTAGCCGTAAAGGTTACATCTCCCGCAGCCGTTGTGGCACGGATCGGTGTGATGTCCCGATAGGCACCACCCTCGTTGATGTAGTACTTTAGGTGCGTACCAGCGCCCAAGTACCGCTCACCACTTAGAGCAACCCATGGGTGCAACGCACGGCATGTACCTAAGAAGTAGTTGATAGAGCTTTTCTGCCACCCACCTATTTTTTCTGGAAAGCCAAAACGAAACCTGACCTTATCCATATCAAACCACCCGCCCTCGTTAGAGTAGGAGGTGGTTTCACGGTTAATACCAGGTCGAAATTGAAGTTTGGTCAACGGCATCAGCAACCTCCTGTTAAGGGCATTATTCTTCAAGCTCGCTTATTCGCTTCTTAGCCGCGTCAAGCTGAGTTTTTAACTCCTGTATTGATTTGATGCACAAAGAAACCATTTGCCCATAATGAAGCGCATCTGGTCGGCCCTCTGCGTCATATTCCACAAATTCAGTCAAACCTGCATCATGTACCTCTTCGGCAATCAAGCCGCCAAACACTGTGTCATCGCCATCTTTGCTGGTGTATGTCACTGAGCGAAGAGCCATCAAATCAGCTAGTCCATGAGACGCATCTTGTACGTTTTCTTTGTAACGCAAAGAAGATGTAGAACGATAAAGTTCACCGTTGGAATCAACGTAAACGTTTGCAGCAGATGCAGAGGTATTTGAATAAACGCCGGGAATGTAACAATCATCACCGTCATCAATCCACAAAACAGGTGCCCCAGATCCACCGTGCCTAGATAAAACAACATAATTGCTGGATGTGCGAATGTCTAATGAAGGTGATGTGCTGTTTCCAGAATAACTACCAATGATTATGTTGTTCTGACCCGTGGTTATTGCCGCTCCCGCATTATGACCGATTGCAATATTATAATCAGCATCAGAGGAGTAACTATCTAACGTAAAATCACCAATTGCTATATTATGCTCTGATGTTCCTTGAATTGAACCTCCTGCGAAATATCCAATAGCTATGTTGGACGCTCCGGATATGGGGCTTGTCGGACGGCCAAACATGGCCGCATTACCAATCGCAATATTATGATCGCCGGAATAAACCCAAGTACCCGCTTGAACGCCGACTCCAACGTTATACTCGCCGGAAGAATTGCCGCTCAACGCCTGATACCCTACTCCAACACAATAGTCAAAGTTGCCAATACCTGATAATGCTTGTCGCCCAACGGCAGTGTTGTTATTGCCAGAATTATTACTGTCTAAACTGTCATAGCCAACGGCGACATTATAAGAGCCTGTCGTTATTGAACCCCCCGCAAGATAACCAACAATGGTATTGTTGTCCGCAGCGCCCATAATTTCTGCACTACCATTTGGACTCATTACAGTGTTACCAGCACCACTTGGATTAACCAATCCATCACCACCAACAATTAAGTTGTTTGTCCCATGAGGCGATGTCCCATTTAACCTTAGTGAAGAAGTCGAGCCGCCGACATCTAAGCCTGTTGTCGTAGTCAGCTTTCCAGTAACAGTTGCGCCATCTGTGGTGGTTTCCACTGCCTTTGTTCCGTCATAGTAAAGCTCTACAGAACCGTCTTTTGTGGACTCAATACGCTTGGTTGTTGTATCGCCATCAGTAATAGTGACAGTACCGTCAGACGCAATAGTAACCCCCGCGGACGTTGCTGTAGGCTCCTTTAGCTGCGTCCTTGACCCTGTGTGGGTCATTACAAAATCACCAGACGTTCCAAGATTAATTGACGCAGAGTCATTTGCTGTCAGCGTATTTGCAGAAGCGTCCCATGTAACGTTATAGCTTGCGCCCGTTAACGTCATATCATCCGCAAGAGTAACTGCACCTTCAAAACTTGCTGCACCCACAACATTTAATGCATCAAAGTGCGCGTTGTTGAAAACGTTAGCTGCAACAGCACCAGAGCCACCACCATTGAAGAAAATAACCGCCGTTGTTCCATTTGGCACAACATAGTCATTGCTCGCATTGTACACACCTTGGAATACAATGATATCTTGACTGCCAGATAAATCATTGCGGATATAGATGATTTTCTCTGCGTCACTAGGGTTTAAACGGACATAAGCTGTTGCTCCCAAATCGGAGCTATCATCAAATATTACAAGTCTATTACGACCCTCTGAGTTGGTGTCTGCACCATCAACAATTGAAAGGTCATTTGGGGAACCGCTAGTACCTGCGCCGGTAAGGGTTACAGTGACTTGTCCATCAAGAGCCGTGTCGATCAGTGCTAAATTTTCGTTAGTCGTATCGCCCCACGTTCCAGACTGTTCACCTGTCGCAATAAGCTCTATTCCGTTATTCAATGTATATGTACTTGCCATTTTTAACCCTATGCAGCTTCGTCATCCCAATCTGGGCTTTGTTACGGTACGACTTCAATCCACCCCCCGCTCGTAGAAGGTGTCACCGGAGTATAGCTTGGTTCCTGATTTGGAACAATAGGCGACCAAATTTGTACGGAAGACACGCCCCCTATTGCCGCAATACCTATAAGATTGACTGTGACGCTTATCTCAACTCCGGCAGAGCCTTCTGATCCTGTCGCAGAAACGCCAGTTACAGGAACGTCAATTGGAATAGCTATTTCAACACTTCCAACTGCGCCTGTAGCTTCTATTCCTGTGGTGGGTACGTTTGCTTCACCATTAATATCGGGTGTGCCAACTTCACCCGTCGCCTCTACACCAACTGCGTTAACGTTTGCGGCAGCTTGTACAGTAATTGATCCAACAGAACCTGTGGCAGAAACGCCTGTAACAGAAACATCAACAGGCAACGAGACAACAGCGTCACCAACCTCACCTGTGGCCTCAACCCCCGTTGCAGTTACATTTGCTTCACCGTCAACAGTAACACTGCCAACACCACCAGAAGCGGATTCCCCTGTAACAGACGTATTTGCATCAGCATTTACTGTGACAGAACCAGCAGAACCTGTTGCTGCAATACCTGTTACACTGATGTTGTTGTTTGTTATTAACGAAACAGTGCCAATAGACGCCGTGGCCTCTAAGCCTGTAGCCGGAACATTTGTTTCCGCGTCTACTGTAACCGAGCCAAGGCCCGTTGTTCCACTAACACCAGTGACACTAAAGTTTGCTTCACCAGTGATTGTTGGATCACCAACCTGACCAGAGGCAGATATCCCAGTCGGAGATACATCGGCTTCAGCAATAACAACTACTGACCCTATGCCGCCAGACGCCTGCTCGCCAGAAACAGAAACATCCACCTCAATTTTGGCAACAACATTGCCAACTTCGGACGTAGCTTCTAGTCCGGTTACATTTAAAATGTTGTTGGTAATGAGCGATACACTACCAATAGCAGAGGTTGCTTCTAAGCCCGTTGTTGGTACATTTGATTCAGCATCCACAACAACGGAGTTAATTCCGGTTGTTGCTTCTAATCCTGTAACAGAGGCGGTTGCGTCCCCTACAACGCTTACAGAGTTAATTCCGGTTGTCGCGGACAGACCGCTTACAGAAGTATTAGCGTCCCCACTTGCTACAACGCTACCAACACCAGATGTCGCTGCAATTCCTGAAACAAAAACAAATGTTCCTGTGTCTATTTGAACTGATCCGACACTGCCTGTTGATGAAACTCCGGAAGGAGAAAAATTAGCCTCAGCGACAATAGAAACAGAGCCAGCATTACCTGTAGCTGCCAAGCCCGTAACACTTACAGGGGCCGCAGCATTAACTACAACACTGCCTACAGCAGATGTCCCAGACTCTCCTGTAACATTTATAAATCCGTCTGCGGATATAGAAACAGAGCCAATATTGCCCGTTGCGGACAAGCCTGTTTGAGGAACGTTTGCTTTAGCGTCTACGGTTGGGCTTCCGACATTACCCGTACCAGACTGACCTGTTAAATCAACACTAGCATCAGAGGTTGTCGTAACACTGCCCACACCGCCCGTTGCGGACTGACCTGTAACGGAAACATTAGCGCCTGCTATTAACGAAACACTACCAACACCGCCTGTAGCCGATAACCCAGACGGAGATATGTTGGCTTTAGCAACAACCGAAACACTGCCCACACTACCTGTAGCGGATTGGCCTGTAACGTTTACGCTTACGGGAACGGATACAACACCACCGTCATCTGCTAACGGGGAAGCAGCGAGTGATGAAAATCCTAACATCTAAAAGGTCCTACGGTGCTGTGGGCCACGTTACAGACAACGGAAACCCTTCTTGGTCTGTTATATCACGAAGTGCCTGTCTGTAGGTAGCCATTTCCGTAGGCATGGTCACGTCCGACAACGCAGTCCAATCCGTTCTGCGCAGCAAACTATCTCTATGGTTTCTTACGCGCTGCGCAGATTCTTCGTTAGAAAGAGAAACTTTATTGTATTTCTGTTTCCAAACCCCGTCTTCAAAAACAATACTTTCCGTAATCCGTTCTGTTTTTAAATCGGTTGACGCATTGTTGCGCTCTTCAAATACAGGAAAAACGTTATATGAAGCCAAGAATTCATCCGTCATATTTTCAGGAAAACTGATATTTGTATTTTCAGACCTTAAATCTTCCATAGAGTATGGAAACTTAACAACTTCGCCATTTTCAACTTTAACATACATTTGCAGTCTCCTTAAACGTCATAGTTCATAACAAAATCTAACCAACCCATATAGTTGTCCCTAGACTTATTCAAAATGAACAATTGAGTGCCATCGCTTCTGAAAAACATATTTGCACCATATGTTATTTCCGTACTTATTTCTCGTTTTGTAGGGGTGGCCGAAGCTGTAGTTATGTCCCAAGGGGTTGATAAAGAATACTCTTCAATTTGGTCATCATAACTTGTTCCGAAGCCGTTGCTTGAATGACTTCTCAATAAAAACATTTTAGTTCCATCGGACTTGAAACTAATTCCTTCATAATCAGCATTAGCGGGATTACGGACTAGAAAATTAGAAGTGGGCCAACCGTCAAAAGTTGCCGTTGAAATATCCCACGCAGTGGTCATGCTAAACGGCAAAACCTTATTGTTTTGATTGCCGGAAATATAAAATTTTGTACCATCTGATTTAAAGAAAAGTCCGTATGGCGAATTTTCCGTAGAGGTTATACTTAACGTTTGGTTATAAGACATTGTAGATATATCGTAAGCGGTAGTTAGATCAAACTCATTAATTTCGTCCCCACTCAAACCCATAAAATAGAATTTTGTGCCACTGTCCCCAAAAACCATTTGGATTGGAAAGCCATCATAAGTTCCTAAAGCAAAAGATACGTTGTTATATGATGCGGTGGTTACATTCCAAGCAGTGCTTAAATCGTATACATAAAGTGTATCTGTAGAACTTCCCTCAACATACATTTTTGTTCCATCATTATTGAAAGTTAGTCCATACGGGTTTGATTCTTGATTTCCAATATGAAAGTCTCGCCCGAAACTGGCTGTAGAAATATCCCATGCCGTAGATAAGTCAAACTCTCTAACATCCTCCGTAATGCGCCCAAGAATATACATTTTTGTGCCATCAGATTTAAACCACATACCTTGCGGCACAGAGTCCCCTAAACTACCTTTTGAACGAACAAATGTTCCAGTGGAAACATCCCATGCAGTAGACAGAGAAAATTGATATACAACATCAGTTCCGCTATCTAAAACATATAGTCTTGTACCGCCACTGTCGAAAAACATTGCGGTTGGCCTACTTCCCGGAAGTCCCAAATAATATATAGGAGAGGGTCCCGTAGTGTTTGATAAATCCCAAGCGGTACTTAGGTCATATCCAAATATTTCCCCTAAAGCGCCATCAACGTTAAAAACTTTCGTTCCATCTGGCTTAAAATAAAAACAATCGTTTCTTCCTAAATCAGAATAATCGTAGCTTGCAGAATAAGATGCGGTTGAGATATTCCACGCAGTAGACAAATTGTAAACATACACAGCACCAGCTACTGCCTGCACATACATTTTTGTCCCATCAGACTTAAACCATATGTTATTTGGGTCATTTACTTGTGATGACACAGAAAAAGCGCGTGTATAAGATGCTGTTGTCAAATCATATGCGGTAGAAAGCGTATATTGAGTAACATCGTCGCCTGTACTTCCAATAATATAAAGTGCCGCCCCACTATCGCCAACGTACAACCCGTTAGGTTCCGTTTCGTAACTGTTCACGTCACTTAACCAATTTTTATTAGGTTCCGTAAAGGTTGCTGTACTTAAATCACCCGCTGTACTCATCTCATATTTCATCACAATATTAGGTAAACTATTAGATACAAAGAGTTTTGATTCGTCTGCGGTTAAAAAAATGCCATAAACGTTATACAACTCTGAACTTAAATTGATCGTGCTAGTGTTTGAAGTAGAAAGAGTGCTAAAATCATATGCGGTAGAAAGCGCTCTTTCGTAAGCAACTTCAGACCAATCCATAAAATACGCAGCAGTTCCATCCGAGTTTAGTGTAAACGCCCTTATATAACCCGGCACCCCTGTTGTTTGAGTGGAATCAAAACTAGCTGTTGAAATATCCCAAGCGGTAGTCATCGTGAAAGTATGGACACCATCGTTTAAGCCGCTTAAATAAAATTCTGATCCGTCAGGTTTGAAAACTAAACTTTGAGCATCGCCTGTCGTTGACGAAATGGAAAGAGAGTTTGCAGGGGCAGAAGAAGCGGTGGAAAGGGTCCAAGCGGTACTTAGTGTGTATTGATAAATAGTATCCCCAGATTCATCTACAACATAAAACGCAGTCCCATCAGACTTAAACCACAAACCTTGATTATATGAAAGATAAGTATATTTTGACGCAACATGCGAAGCTGTGGACAAATCCCACGCCTTCGTTAAGTCAAATTGAACAACACCGGTAGTCCACCCACCAGTGAACATCTTTAAACCGTCAGGTTTCCAAAAATTACTTCGTTGATTGTAATAATAATTGGACGGCAAATTTGTATAATTTGTATTATACCCAAACGCCATGTCTGTAACGTTCCACGGATCACTTACATGACCGCCACCACCCAGTGTTCCACCTGCCCCTTGAAGTTTAGATGTTGCGCCAGACATTAAGTTCCATCTCCCACCAAAGCACCGTAAAGCGTAGTTGAAACTTTCCACAGAGCAACAACGGTATAACCTGTTGTTGCTAGAGTGGGAGCAGAACCTGCATTGTTGACCCAAGTCATAGTAGGCCATGTAACAGTATATGCCGATCCATCATCAATCATTATAGTAATTGCCTGACCTGCGGAAAAAGCATCTGTGTAAGTGGTATTTCCTGTCAGCGTATGGGTTTGAATAGAACCGTTATCAGGCTCCAAAGCAACGGACGTTCCGCTCATTGCATATACGTCTTCGACAGTTGTGCCGACCAGCGTCAAGTTTGTAAGAGTGGGCGCACTTGTTGGCGCTTTTGCATTAAGTTGCGTCTGGATGCTCGACGTAACGCCATCGACGAAGTTCAGTTCAGCAGTTGTAGCCGTTACTCCGTCAAGAATATTCAGTTCAGCAGTTGTAGCCGTTACTCCGTCAAGAATATTCAGTTCAGCAGTTGTAGCCGTTACTCCGTCAAGAATATTCAATTCAGCCGCAGTGGATGTAACCGCAGTGCCGCCAATTGATAGCGCTGTCATATCTGCCGTACCAGTTACGGATACACCTGTTGACGTTGTGGCTATTTTTACAGAGTTGTCATAATATAAATTTACTGCGCCATCTGTGTACGCCCGTAATTTATACTCAGTACCCGCAGCGTTTAAAAAGTTAATGGTTGCATCGCCCTGAATATTTAAATCACCAGCGCCATCATCTTTTATGACAGAGTTGCTGCCATTATGATAGATTTGCAAGTCACGGCTGTCACCAAAAGTAGCTTTAGCGTTGTCAGCCCATTCCATAGAGTTTTGTGAAACATCCCACAAAACATCATACGAAGTGCCCTGAAACGTTACATCGCCCGTAAAAGTACCGCCACCTGTGGACATGCCGTCCAAATAACCCAAACTAGACCATGCCGTAGAGCCATCACCTATTTTAAAGCGGTTCGTGTCACTTTCAAAGCCAAACTCACCCGACGAAAGCGTCGGATTAGCACTTGTCCAATTTGAAGCAGTGTCTCTGCGAAATTGAATTTTATTAGCCACTAGCGTTGCCTCCGTCTATAAACTTTAAGCTAGAATCATAGGTGTCTGACGAATTGCCACCATCCAGATCATAGACATTAATGTCTCTTTCTGCCGCAGTCACAAAAACAACCGCGTCCGAGGTTAAAGATATAGCACTTCCCCCGCTGCTGCTTTCACTAGGTGTTCGCGAAAGAGAAGTCCCACTAGCCGTGTAGACCCCAACGCCAATTTCCCATGCCGTACCATCTTCCGCCGTATATCTCACGGAATCACCGTCTGAGACGCCAGCCGCCGCAAACGTTTGGTAGCCACTTTCGGCAGTTCCAAGAGTAATCGCTCCGGTTCCGGGGGTTCCGGAAACGTTCATCTTGGCTCTATTTACAAGCGTTATTGACATGGCCTAAACCCATCTTGGTTTAGGCGATACGGATGATCGCGTTGCTTGCATCTGCCGTTGGAAAGACGATTGTAAAGTCGCCAGCAGTTGATGTTTTGTCTGAACCAAAATCAAGAACAATAACAGATTTGTCAGATTGATCGTCATTATAGATCAAAGCTCCACGCGCTGTGATTGTCGCTGTAGAAAAAGTAAGATCAGCAAAATCTGTAAGGGCCGTTGTACCACTTGTCGTAGGTGTAACGTTTGTCAACGAACCCCCGCCTGCGGTGTATCCTGTGCCGGACACTTCGTTTGAAGTGGTGTACGCTGTTGTAGATGCACCTAAAGTTGCAGAGCTAGTGTAAAGCGCCAATTTAAATGCATCACCTGTTGATGTAGTAAAGTTGTGAGTGCCTACAAGCAATTCTTGCTTAAAAGACGTACACATCGCTTGCGAAATTGCCATTTTAAAGTCTCCTTATAAGGTCCGCAAGCTCAGGATAGCCTGCTTCATTTAGCGCGTTGTATATGGTGGTTCTATCACTTTTCACTGCTTCACACAAGGTTTGTTCGACAGCTCTAATAACCTGAGATTTGAACGCATGAGCCTGAGCGCGAATAGCAGGATGAGCTTCGCTTGACACAGAAACGATTTTTTCAGCACATCGAATAGCATGTTCTTCAGTAGTGAACCCACGATTATTTGTCGTATGCACTTGTATTCCTAAATCTTTAATCGTGCCGTTCGTAGGAAATTCAAAGTCTAAAGGAATCATGATCTATCTCTCACAACTGGGCCTCTGCGGTACTCATCAATAGTCTCTTGAGCTTCGCCCAAGTTCTTCAACCTAGATACCGCTTCCACGAACCTTTGGTTATACATCTGCATTACGTTAGCATCGCCCTTCATGTAAATGTAAGCCTCAATCAAGCAAGCATACAACAACGCTAACTCTG